>OATR01000084.1_pt1 | contig 47783 bp, 52 predicted proteins | sample 1476031 | NCBI WGS metagenome assembly OATR01 (sample SAMEA2579982, study PRJEB22360) | human gut metagenome | biome: human gut; feature: human-associated habitat; material: faeces | place: Denmark | collected 2008/2010
AGTTTCGAAAATACAAAAAGACAAACGCCAAAAATGACGTTTGTCTTCGTTCTGAGGCTGGGACAAAAGTCCTAGCCTCTCAATTGTCTTTGGATTATCGAGCAAGGCGCAGTGGTTGAGTGGGCTCTACTACGCTGATTTCATCAGCTTTTACAGCCCTACTCAACTGTGCGGAGGTAGGACGACGAAATCGAGTTCTAACGAATTACCGATTTCTGTCCCACTCTCAGTAAACTAGTTTTGAACTTTCTTGAATTTCATCGGATAAACGAGATGTGCTCCTGTTTCTTCGAATGTTTTTTCAGCATAGATAGTAAGAATATCTCCGTTCAACTCGTAATGATAGGTGAGGGGAACGTCCTTTGAAGAAATAAACAGAGGAAGCACTCCAAAAATATTTGGAACTTCAGGGAATACAATCGTTTTTGCCTTTTCATCTAAAACCGCATCTGTTAGAGACGCTGTTACCACATTCGTTTTTTCATCTATACTTCCTTTTTGGTGTTGAAAAGTATCCATTTTCTTCTGGAACAGACCATTCAGAACTTTGACGGCTTCTTCTTTACTAGAGTATTGATCTTTATTCGTTTCATAATAGAAATCGAAATATTTATTCATATCCGCCGTATAAGAATAGGTTACGTTTTTACCTTTGATTTTTAAAGTCGGTTTGATATCTTGGAAAGCTTCTGCTACTTTGAGACGACTGTCTGCATCGTTATAATAAAATAAGAATGTTCTTTCAATCGTATCTCGAAAGTCAATGGCTTGCCATTCACCTTCTAGTTTTACTGGTTCTTGAGTCTTACTTTCTGTGGCTTGTTGTTTTCCGCATCCTGCAATCAATAGAAGAGCAAGAAGGGAAATGAGCCATAGAGTTATTTTTTTCATGTTTTTCATTATCGTTCACTCCTTCTATTTTTTCTCTCCTGCATAGTTGAAACGAAGACGCATCATGTGTAAAAGGTTGTTAGAATCTTTTTCTTCTGCATAGAGTGTGATTTGTTTTCCTTTAACCGTATAATTGTAAGTTATTGGTTTGAGAGGGTCATAACCAGTCCCCATAATAATTCTGCTTAAGAATGTTGGTGTTTCAGGGAATGTAATTGTATGTTTTTTTGTGTTGATTTCACCTGTAAGAGAGTATGTATAAGAGCTGTTTGCTTCATCTAAAGTAACCTTTGTATGTTGAAGTGATTCAGTGTATTTCTTGAAATCGGCTGTCTTATTTTTCAAATAAGTTTCGAAATCAGGAGTTTTAAGTCCTTGTGCATTGTATTGATCTTCGTAGAGCTTGCGGTAGTTAAACTGATACTTCAATTCGACCTTCTTGTCTTTGATGTTCAGTGTCATATTGACGTCTTCAAAGTCATCGAGCATCAATGCGGATTGAAGCTTTTTCAAGTTGGAAGCCAGGAATACTTTTTGCATCGTCAATTGTTTTTCAGTCCATTTCCAAGTTCCTTGTTGATCGTGTGTAAGATCTTGTGGTCCTTTTGTTTGATTTTTTGGCTGACATCCTGCAATAAGGAGCACTGCAAAGACTATCAAGAATCCGAAAAGAATCTTCTTTGTTTTAGTAAACATAAATTTACCTCCGAAACGTTGTTACTTTTATTCTATCATTAAATGGAATAATCATAAAGTGAAATCGTAAGCGAGAGATTATGGAGAAGAAGAGAACGTATAATAAAAAGAAAGGTTAGTAACGAGTGCCGATCTTTCAAATTTTTCTAACGAACACCAATGAGAATTACGGTCTAGAAAATAGCAGGTTTTCCATTGGAACATTATTTCTATTTTCATTTGAAATATTTGTCAGCTTATCCTCGGATCTATTGGTATTTTTTGCTATAATAGTGTGTATGAGTAGAATTTTAGATAATGGAATCATGGGTGATGAGGAAGCTGTTGAACGGACCTTACGCCCGCAATATTTACAGGAATATATCGGACAAGACAAGGTCAAGGACCAGCTAAAAATCTTTATTGAAGCAGCCAAGCTTCGGGATGAGGCGCTGGACCATGTCCTCCTTTTTGGTCCTCCAGGATTGGGGAAGACCACCATGGCCTTTGTCATTGCCAATGAGCTAGGCGTTAACCTCAAGCAGACTTCAGGTCCTGTCATTGAAAAAGCTGGTGACTTGGTAGCCATCCTCAATGACCTGGAGCCAGGTGATGTTCTCTTTATCGATGAGATTCACCGTCTGCCCATGTCGGTTGAAGAAGTGCTTTACAGTGCCATGGAAGATTTTTACATTGATATCATGATTGGGGCTGGTGAGAGTAGCCGCAGTGTCCACCTGGAGTTACCTCCCTTCACCTTGATTGGGGCGACGACCCGAGCTGGGATGCTCTCCAATCCCTTGCGCGCTCGCTTTGGGATTACGGGCCATATGGAATATTACGAGCAAGATGATCTGACAGAGATCATCGAGCGGACGGCCGATATCTTTGAGATGGAGATCACCCACGAAGCTGCTGAAGAGCTTTCTCTTCGTAGTCGTGGGACTCCTCGGATTGCCAATCGCTTGCTCAAACGGGTACGCGATTTTGCCCAGATTATGGGCGATGGCTTGATTGATGATACCATTACGGATAAAGCCCTTTCCATGCTGGATGTGGACAATGAAGGATTAGATTATATCGACCAAAAGATTCTGCGCACCATGATCGAGATGTATGGGGGTGGACCGGTCGGACTTGGGACTCTATCGGTCAATATTGCTGAAGAATGCGAGACGGTAGAAGATATGTATGAGCCTTACTTGATCCAAAAAGGCTTTATCATGCGGACCCGGACTGGGCGCGTGGCAACTCGCAAGGCCTATGAACACCTAGGCTATCCCTATAATGGAGACTAGCAAAAGATGATGACAGAAGAAACGATAGTAGAACAAATCCAAGCGGATCCGGAGATGATGGCGGTCTTGGCCATTATTCGAGATCTCAACTTGGCAGATGCTTGGCTGGCAGCGGGCGCAGTGCGCAATTTCATCTGGAACCTGCTCTCTGGAAGACCAGGGTTTGATGCGACAACCGATATGGACCTGGTCTTTTATGATCCTGCGATTAGCTATGAGGAGACGCAGCAGATTGAGCAGGAGCTGAAGAAAAAGTTTCCCCAGTACGCTTGGGAGGTCAAAAATCAAGTCTACATGCACCAGCATAGCCCAGGGACAGCTCCCTACACGAGTGCTTGCGATGCGGTTTCCAAATACCCTGAGCAGTGTACGGCTCTTGCGGTTCGCTTAAGGAAAGATGGTCAGTTGGAGCTCTTTCTCCCCTATGGGACCAGGGACATCGAAGACTTCATCGTTCAGCCGACTCCACATTTTTTAGCCAGCCCAGAGCGTTTGGCGGTTTATACGGAACGCCTGAAAAAGAAAAATTGGCAGAGGAAATGGCCTCAATTAGAGGTTCGTTTTCCAAAATAGAGAAAAAGATCAGATTGGAGCAGAACATCTGATTTTTCTTTAAAATGATAGGGCGCCTTTGTCATCTTTCTGTCATATTTTTGTTATAATAGTCATAGTGTGCGAGTTTCCCTTGGGGAAAGCGCAAAGGTCTTGCAGGATTGAAAATTCAAACAAGGAGTTGGGTGTTGCCATGAAACAAATCGTTTTTGTCTGCTTAGGAAATATTTGTCGAAGCCCCATGGCAGAGTTTGTCATGAAGAACTTAACCGATCAGTATCGGGTTGAAAGTCGAGCAACTTCCAGCTGGGAACATGGTAATCCGATCCATCAGGGAACCCAGAAAATCTTTCAGAAACACCAGGTCCCTTATGATTTAGCCAAGACTTCCTTACAGATCGAGGAAAAGGATTTTTATGACTTTGATCTGATCCTTGGGATGGATGAAAACAATGTAGCAGATCTCAAGCAAATGGCTCCTGCAGGAACCGAACACAAGATCCATTTGTTTGCGAGTGAAAGTGTCCCAGACCCTTGGTATACGGGTGATTTTGATGATACCTACCGCAGGGTTTTGGCTGGGTGTAAGGCCTGGTTGGACCAGCTAGCAAGGACCGAAGAGTTTGATCGTTGAGAGAATACAGAATATGAAAGAATTTTATGAGATCTATAAGGTCTATCTGACAAGAAAAAATTTAGAAATCGTTGCCTTGGTCGTCATTATCCTGTCGGCCTTGATGGTCTTCGTTTCGGCCATTCCAGGTCAAGGTGTTTTAACCTTGGATAAGGGAGCGATCCGCTATGACGGGACTTTAGTTCGTGGGAAGATGAACGGCAAAGGAACTGTCACCTTCAAAAATGGGGATACTTATACAGGCAACTTTGTGAATGGTGCTTTCAGTGGTCAGGGCAAGTTCAAGGCCAAGGCTGGGTGGACCTATGAAGGCCACTTTGTCAATGGGCAGCCAGAAGGCAAAGGGACGTTGACAACAGAAGCCAATGTCGTTTACAAAGGAACATTCAAGCAGGGGATTTATCAAAATGCGCATTAAATGGTTTTCACTGGTCCGTGTCACAGGACTCTTACTAGTATTGCTTTACCATTTCTTCCAGAAAGCCTTTCCTGGAGGCTTTATCGGGGTGGATATTTTCTTCACTTTTTCAGGATTTTTGATCACAGCCCTCTTGATCGATGAATTTGCGCGCAAACAAGAGATTGACTATCTAGCCTTTTTGAAACGCCGTTTCTATCGGATTGTTCCGCCTTTGGTCTTTATGGTTTTGGTCGTGATGCCCTTTACCTTTATGGTGCAACGGGACTATGTGGCTGGAATCGGGACCCAGATTGCGGCAGTCTTTGGCTTTGTGACCAATTTCTTTGAAATGGCAACGGGTGGTAGTTATGAAAGCAACTTCATTCCCCACCTCTTCCTTCATACCTGGAGTTTGGCTTTAGAAGTGCATTACTATGTGCTCTGGGCGCTTCTAGCATGGTTTTTGGCTAAGCGGGCAAAGACGGTTGGGGCCTATCGTGGCATGCTCTTTTTGGCCTCTAGTGGACTCTTTCTCTTTACCTTCTTGTCCATGTTTATACGAGCCTTTTTAACAGCAAACTTTTCAACAATTTACTTCTCTAGCTTCACCCACATTTTCCCCTTCTTTGTGGGATCTTGCTTAGCAACGGTGACAGGGATTTTCAATGTCAGCCCGAACTTCACTAAGCTGGTGCAATCATGGAGTATGAAAAAGACGGTATCAGTCTTGAGTGGAAGCTTTGCCTTCTTATTCGTGCTCAGTCTTTTCTTGCCGTTTGATAGCTTGTGGACCTATCTCTTTGGATTTTTAGCTGCAACCATTGCTGCTGCGGCCATGATTCTTGCAGCTCGTATTCTTCATGAAAAGACGCCAAATAAAAAAGAACCGGCTATCCTCAACTTCTTTGCGGATACTAGTTATGGTGTTTACCTCTTTCACTGGCCTTTCTTCATCATCTTCTCTCAACATTTGGGAACCATGATGGCAGCGATTGTCACCACCATCTTGTCTTTGACCTTGACAGCTCTTTCCTTCTACGTCTTAGAGCCGACGATTGCAGGAAAGGAACCACGCGTCTTTGGCATGAAGATGGATCTCAGCTTTTTGACCAAACCGGTCTTTTATCTCATGATCCCATTGGCCTTACTGATGGTTGGGATTTCAGCTTTTGCGCCAACGGTTGGAGCCTTCGATGAGAGTCTGGTTGCCAGCGGGCTCAATCAAGCTAATAATAAAATGCAGGTCACACGGACCCAGGTGGACAATGCGACGGCGACAGATTACAACGTTTCAAATGGGGTGACCATGATCGGGGATTCGGTCAATTTGCGGGCACAAGATTATCTAATAAAAGCGATCCCTGGCATCCAGATCGATGCGGTAGTGAGCCGTCAGTTGGAAAATGGGATGAAGGTCTTTGAAACAGATATCTCCAATAAAGTTCTCCTGAAAAACGTTGTCATTGCCCTCGGAACCAATACAGTTAGCAACTACAAACAACTGCTAGATCAGTATGTTAAAAAGTTGCCAAAAGGTCGTCGCTTGATTTTAGTGACACCATACGATGGACGGTATGCGAGTGATCAGTCAAGTGAGTCGGTCCAAACCCGTCTCTATGAGTTGGAATTGGCTAAGAAATATGACTTTATCACCATTGCAGACTGGTACCAAGTGGCAGTGGAAAATCCAAATATTTGGGTGGGAACAGACTCTGTTCACTTCAATATGGAAACCAATGGTGGGGAACTCTACGCTCAGACAGTCAAAGAAGCCCTTGACAAAGCTGAAAAAGGCCCTGTTAAGAAGTAGTCTAGATTTTTGGAAAAAGAAAGACAAAAAGCAACTTTATACTTGTAAAAAGTTGCTTTTTTTAGTAAGATAAAGAAAACGCTTACAAAAACAGAGTGAAAATCTTTCCTTGTGAAGAAAAAGTTTTTTAAAAATTTATTTCACAAAGTGCTGGCCCAAAACTCCTCTGCCAGGGTAGTTTGAAAAAACATTCACAAACTCAGAAAAAATCTTTGTGAAAATCACTTGGAAGTGTTTACAAAAAGCTTAAAATAGAGTAGAATAATATTGTGAAATAATTAACAAAAGAAAGAATGGGTAAATAGTTTGAATGTTTACTGAAAACATGAAAACAGCTTTCTTTTGAACAATTCGGAGGAAACCATCAAATGGCTGATAAAAAATCACTTACCCCTGAAGAAAAGAAACTCGCCGCTGAAAAGCACGTTGACGAGTTGGTCCAAAAGGGCCTTGTTGCATTAGAAGAAATGCGTAAATTGACGCAAGAGCAGGTGGACTATATCGTTGCAAAAGCATCTGTAGCAGCTCTTGATGCCCATGGAGAATTGGCTCTTCATGCATATGAAGAAACCGGTCGTGGTGTCTTTGAAGATAAGGCAACTAAGAACTTGTTTGCCTGCGAACACGTGGTCAACAACATGCGTCATACGAAAACAGTTGGTATCATCGATGACGATGATGTGACAGGATTGACCTTGATTGCAGAACCAGTCGGTGTGATCTGCGGGATCACTCCAACCACTAACCCAACTTCTACAGCGATCTTCAAAGCCTTGATCTCATTGAAGACTCGTAACCCAATCATCTTTGCCTTCCACCCATCTGCTCAAGAATCTTCTGCTCATGCAGCTCAAATTGTACGCGATGCAGCGATCAAAGCAGGAGCACCTGAAAACTGTGTGCAATGGATTACCCAACCTTCTATGGAAGCAACCAGTGCGCTGATGAACCACGAAGGAATTGCGACTATTCTTGCGACAGGTGGGAATGCTATGGTGAAAGCTGCCTATTCTTGCGGGAAACCAGCTCTTGGGGTAGGTGCCGGCAACGTACCTGCTTATGTTGAAAAAACAGCCAACATCCGTCAAGCAGCCCACGATATCGTCATGTCTAAGTCATTTGACAACGGAATGGTTTGTGCATCTGAACAAGCGGTCATCATCGATAAAGAAATCTACGATGAGTTTGTAGAAGAATTCAAATCTTACCACACTTACTTTGTCAACAAAAAAGAAAAAGCCCTCCTTGAAGAGTTCTGCTTCGGTGTCAAAGCCAACAGTAAGAACTGTGCGGGTGCGAAATTGAATGCGGACATCGTTGGGAAACCAGCAGCATGGATCGCTGAACAAGCTGGCTTCTCTGTCCCAGAAGGTACCAATATCCTTGCTGCAGAAGTGAAAGAAGTTGGTCCAAAAGAACCATTGACTCGTGAAAAATTGTCTCCAGTCATCGCTGTTTTGAAAGCAGACAGCCGTGAAGATGGAATTGACAAAGCTCGTCAAATGGTTGAATTCAACGGTCTGGGTCACTCTGCTGCCATCCATACTGCAGATGCTGATCTGGCTAAAGAATTTGGGAAAGCAGTCAAAGCCATCCGTGTGATCTGGAACTCTCCTTCTACTTTTGGTGGTATCGGGGATGTATACAATGCTTTCTTGCCATCATTGACTCTTGGTTGTGGTTCATATGGACGCAACTCAGTCGGTGATAACGTAAGCGCAGTAAACCTCTTGAATATCAAAAAAGTCGGACGCCGGAGAAATAACATGCAATGGATGAAACTTCCTTCGAAGACATACTTCGAACGTGGATCAATTGAATACTTACAAAAATGTCGTGATGTAGAACGTGTCATGATCGTGACAGACCATGCGATGGTAGAACTTGGTTTCTTGGATCGCATTATTGAACAATTAGACCTTCGTCGCAACAAAGTAGTTTACCAAATCTTTGCGGACGTTGAACCAGATCCAGATATCACAACTGTTGAACGTGGTACCGATATCATGCGGACCTTCAAGCCAGATACGATCATTGCTCTTGGTGGTGGTTCTCCAATGGATGCGGCCAAAGTCATGTGGCTCTTCTATGAACAGCCAGAAGTGGACTTCCACGATTTGGTTCAAAAATTCATGGATATCCGTAAACGTGCCTTCAAATTCCCATTGCTTGGTAAGAAGACAAAATTCATCGCTATCCCAACAACATCTGGTACTGGATCAGAAGTTACTCCATTTGCCGTTATCTCTGATAAAGCCAATAACCGCAAATACCCAATCGCTGACTACTCATTGACCCCAACAGTGGCGATTGTGGACCCATCTCTTGTCTTGACTGTTCCAGGATCGGTTGCAGCAGACACTGGTATGGACGTCTTGACCCACGCGACAGAAGCTTACGTCTCTCAAATGGCTAGCGACTTTACCGATGGTCTTGCCCTTCAAGCTATTAAACTGGTCTTTGAAAACTTGGAAGAATCTGTGAAAACAGCTAACTATGATGCCCGCGAAAAGATGCACAATGCCTCTACGATCGCAGGTATGGCCTTCGCCAATGCCTTCCTCGGTATTTCTCACTCCATGGCCCACAAGATTGGTGCGCAATTCCACACCATCCACGGACGGACCAATGCCATCTTGCTTCCATACGTGATCCGCTACAACGGTACACGCCCAGCCAAGACAGCGACATGGCCTAAATACAACTACTACCGTGCAGATGAAAAATACCAAGATATCGCTCGTATGCTTGGACTTCCATGCTCTACACCAGAAGAAGCTGTTGAAGCATATGCTAAGGCTGTATATGAACTTGGTGAACGCTGTGGTATCCAAATGAACTTCAAGGCACAAGGAATCAACGAAAAAGAATGGAAGAAACATTCTCGTGAATTGGCCTTCCTTGCTTATGAAGATCAATGTTCACCAGCTAACCCACGTCTTCCAATGGTAGACCATATGCAAGAAATTATCGAAGATGCTTACTATGGTTACAAGGAACGTCCAGGACGTCGTAAATAAGACGCCGACGAACAACTGATGTTTATCAGCCCCCTCACTTGAAAGAGTGGGGGATTTTTTGCTTTGAGTTCGCAATTCCCTTGATTTTATGATAGGGTATAAGAAAAGAACTAGAACAAAGAAGGTAAAGATGAGAAAAAAGATTATAGGAATCCTTTTAGTGATCGTCGTCATTCTGGGTGTAGGGGTGATCTGGCTGAAGAACCCCCATCGAACAGCCCAAGGCTTGACCCATGAAGAGGAGAGCATTTTTAAACATTCTTTCCGCCTATTGGAAGAACAAGCGGCATTGTACGTAAAGGAAAATTTCACAGGTATCAGTAAAATCGAATTTTCTCCGATCATTTTTGATGGAGGACTAACGTCAGGTGATCCTTTAACGGTAAATATTATTCCGATTGTATATGATCAGGATGGGAATAAAGCCTTTTTAGGACGAGATGTAGGGAAGATGCCTTTTTTGAGCTATGGATTGCACAGCGGAGTTGAGTTCGACTTTGGTCCCAACAATCAAGAGATCATTTATTTGGAAAATTCTAAAGCAGGCGGACAGATTGATGTTTCTGGTAAGGCAACTCTACCGAAAGAGGCTAAGATTTCTAATGGAAATGATATAGATGATAATATCCAGGCCTTGGTTGACGATGGTCAATTAAGAAATATACAGAAAGACAGGAAAGGGAGCCCAGAAGCAAAGGTGGTTTATAACTTAGAGATCCAAAAAGGGGATTATAGTAAATGGCGCTAAAAAAGCTGAGCTCTTCCTTTTATTTTTTAGGAACATGAGACTCAAATTTAATTTTTTTCATCAAGCGCTGGTTTTTTTCACTATTTTTTGAAATTTTTATAGCATTACGAGCTAATTTATGTTACCCTATAGTGTGTGAATTTGCTTCTACTGATGAGGCAAGGAAGTTTAGGATCTGTGGACTATAAAATGAACCAAGAAAGGAGGCTGTCTCAAATGGCGTTAGAAGATGAAGTACAAGGGATGCAAGACCAGGCGCAGAAAATTATTGAGATGCCACAAAGGGATCAACAAGCACCTAGATCAGAAACTCAATCATCTGCCTCGGTTGTTTCTCTGCATGGGCAGGGGATACCTGAGGATGCGTCCAGCATTCCTAGCCTCCATCAAAAACTGGCAGGCGCATCTGGGACTCAAACGATTAGCCTGCGAGAGGAATTGGTACTGGCAGTAGCACAAAATGCTTCAGCGCAAGCGACGGTCTTTGAGGCCGAGCTCAAAGCTCAGCTAGAAGAGGCCAAGGAGACGGTTTCCCATAAGGTTGCGGAGGTGTCTCAAATGGCCCACAGCATGGCCCAATTTTTAACAGATGCAGAAGTGGAGCAACTATTAGGAGAGTTCTCCATGGATGCTTGCTGGGACCAAGCGGTCGAGGCGGAAAACCTGGCCCAAGCAAAGGCCTACTCAACACGTCTGTCAGATCTGGCAGGCCAACTGGAAGTTGCATCAGCCCAATTGGTGGACTTGGACAAGGGACAAGCAGCGGCCTTTGATTTTTCATAAGTAGGAGAAAAAGATGTTAGAAATCCTGGGAGAGGATAGAGAACGCATTGAGGAACTCCATCGAGAGATTAAAAAGGAGCAAGAGCGGATTGCAATTCGGAGTTTGATTGCAACGCAAAAAGCCTTGATGATGTTGGAAGGGATGAGTTTGCAGGTGACTTTGAGCGGTCAATCCGAAAAGATGCGCACTTTTGCCACAACGACTCTAGTTAGTGATTTGAAAGATGGATTTACAGGAGGAGCAGCGGACGCGGCAGAAGCAGCACTGAAGTCAGTGAAAAAGCCGATTTTCATGAGTCCGATTAAAGGAGGTATGTGATGTACCATTCAGGAAATAATGAATTAGAACAGCTAGAAGATCGACATCACCGCTTCAATCAAAAGCTGAGTGAGCTGGAGTGGGATTATGCGGATATGCGCATGGATGTCCGCCAACACACAGAAAATTTAGTAGACTGGCTGAGTGCCCTGCATTTTCAAGCCCCAAGTGAGGAGGCCCAAAATGGGTTAGAGCGCTTATTTGCCTTGCAAGAAGAGTTTGAGGCAGAACTCAAACGCTATGAAGAGCGCTTAGAAGAAGAGCGCGAACGCGAGCAGCAAGAGTACTATAAGCAGCGCCAACAATTAGAACAAGATCATTAAACCATTCCTCTGGTAGAAAAAGAGGGATGGTTTTGTTTTTGCTCAAAAAACTGGTAAAAATATGCTTCGAATTATTGTAAACGCTTACTTAATATGTTATAATATTCACAAAGAAACAAACAGAAAATGGTTTTATCAAACCAACAAAGAAAAGGAGTCGCTTATGAAAGCTGCAACCTATGTATCTGCAGGCAATCTGCAACTGATCGACCAACCAAAACCAGTGATCAAAAATCCAACGGATGCGATTGTACGTGTCTTGAAGACAACCATCTGTGGGACAGATCTTCACATCCTAGGAGGAGATGTTCCGGCTTGTAAAGAAGGCACGATTTTAGGTCACGAAGGGATTGGGATCGTCGAAGAAGTCGGCGATGCGGTGAATAACTTCAAGGTGGGCGACAAGGTCATTATCTCTTGTGTCACAGCTTGTAACACCTGCTACTACTGTAAACGTAGTCTTCCTTCTCACTGTGAAGATGGTGGTTGGATTTTGGGTCACTTGATCAACGGAACCCAAGCAGAATATGTGCATATTCCACATGCGGATGGCAGTCTTTATCATGCACCTGAAACTGTGGATGACGAAGCCTTGGTCATGCTCTCAGACATTCTCCCAACGTCTTATGAAATTGGGGTGCTTCCATCTCATGTGAAACCAGGGGACAATGTCTGTATCGTTGGAGCTGGTCCGATTGGCCTTGCGGCTCTTTTGACCGTTCAATTCTTCTCGCCAGCTACGATTATCATGGTGGACTTATCTGAATCTCGTCTTGAAGCAGCTAAGAAATTTGGGGCAACTCACACCATCTGCTCCAGCGATATTGCGGAAATCAAGGCCTTTATCAATGAAGTGACGGACGGCCGTGGGGTCGATATTTCTATGGAATGTGTGGGTTATCCTGCGACCTTTGATGTCTGCCAAAACGTCATTTCTGTCGGTGGTCATATTGCCAACGTCGGTGTTCACGGAAAACCGGTTAGCTTCAATTTGGACGAATTGTGGATCAAGAACATTACCCTCAACACCGGTCTTGTTAATGCTAATACCACTGAAATGTTGCTGAATGTCTTAAAATCTGGTAAGATCGATGCAACCAAGCTCATCACCCACCACTTCAAACTCTCAGAAGTCGAAAAGGCCTATGATGTCTTTAAACATGCGGGTGAAAACAATGCCCTCAAGGTGATTATCGAAAATGACATCAGTGAATAAGGTGGGAGTTACTCTTTGTTCATAGTTTTTTTAGAAGAGGCTGGGACAAAAGTCCTAGCCTCTTCTTGTTTTTGGATTGTTGAGCAAGACGCAGTGGTTGAGTGGACTCTACTAGGCTGATTTTATCAGCTTTTACAGTCCTACTCAACTGTGCGGAGGTGGGACGACGAAATCGAATTCTAAAGAATTACCGATTTCTGTCCCACTCTCTATTTTCAACCCCAAATAGCCGATGATTCCTTGCAAAAAAAATTCTTTGTCTTATAATATAAGTGTAGAAAACGATTACATTAAGAGAAAGGTGTGATTTTATGAAACGGTTTCATTATCATCGTGAATTCTGGACGGACTTTCATTTCTGGCTCTTGGTCTTGCTTTTAGCAGCTGTGGTTATGACGATGAAGGCTCCGCTTTCCGTTGTTAGTCTAGCTTATCTTGCGTTTGTAGGAGTTTTGATCCTGCTTCAGGTTTTTCAACCTCCTGTGTCGACACGTCAGTATCCAGAAGGTAGCTATCATTTCAACTGGACCTTCTATCGTGATACCCGACTGTATATCGATCTCTTTGTCTTAGCTGGTCTCTTGGCAGGACCAATTGCTTCGTCGGATGTGATCTATTGGATCTTGCTTGGATCCGTCGTTGGCTCTATTGGTTTTGTGCTTGTCGTAAAGGAAAAAGCGACTCAAAAGATGGCTTAGATAGATGAGATGGTTTCAATATTATAGAGTAGAAATACTTCTTTAGAAGAATCAGAAAAATTAATTTGGCAGGGTTTTTCTTTTTAATAAAATTATTTTGGAGAACAATTGAATATTGTTCTCCTTTTTTTATTTTCAGGAGGGAAAATGACAAAAGAATTACAATCATCACGCTATATTGTCATTTCATTTTTAGTACGTGAAATGGGAATAGATATTGTTGAGGCCATATCTCTTATGGCTGAATTAGAAAAAAGTGGCTTGGTTCGATTGGAATCAGGTGGAGATTTAATACTCAAAGAACTTGGAGGCGCGCTATGAAACGAATTACCGCAAATCAATACCAAACTTCAGAACGGTATTACAAATTACCTAAAATTTTATGGAACTTGGTTAGAAAATTAAATATTCGAGTTGCTTTGACAAGTGTTTTATTTGCCTTAGCACATCATCCAGGAATCATTCTAGCTTGGTGTTTACATGCTTCACTTGGGATATTTTTAGGGCTTGTACGCTACAAATCGGACTTATGGGGCAGTATGGGGCTACATTTAGTGTGGAACCTACTAGTTTATAGTTTGATGCTTTTTTAAAATAGGTGCTCTGATTTATCTCATAAATCAGTAGTTTTTATAGGATTATTTTTAATTCGGAAACAAAAATGTATTAACAGCATAAAATAAAGAAACTAGGAACATTTTTTCTATTTTTTTAGAAATAAAATGTTGTATAGAAATTCCGAAAGAAATAATAAAATCAAAATAAAAATTAATAAAATAGGTATATATGAACATATTGACGTCGACAAATGTTCTTGCAAGACATAAAATACAAATAAAAAGAATAAAAAATTGTTATATTTTTATATTTGTTGTTCTGTTATAAAATGAAAGAAATTAGAAACTACTTTCTAAATCATGAAAAATATTGAAAAAAAAGAAATAAGTGTTAAAATAAAGAATGTAAACGTTTACTTTAATAAAGAAGCTCATATGTTACTGCAAAAAGAACTAATTCCAATGATAGAAGCTAACTTACCAAATATGGCATATGCTGAAAAAGACATTGCTATATTCTTCTTAAAACAGCAATCTCTGAATAATTATTCATGTGAGGCATTGTGCGAATGCCTTAATGTATCCAAAGCAACATTGACTCGATTTGCGAAAAAATGTGGTTTTAAAGGTTTTAGACAATTCATTTTCAAATACCAAGAGATGATTCGTGAGAAAGAAAAGTTAGCATTGTATACAGAGGCTACAGAAAAAGTTTTATCCGACTATGAAGAAATGTTGAGAAAAACTTACACGGTTCTTGATGAAGTTCAACTTGAGCGTATTGCTGAGATGATAGAAACTGCTGAGCGTGTATATCTTTATGGTAAAGGAAGTTCTGTTCTTACTGAAAATAAAATATCTGCACCTAAATATACAACGATTCATGATATTTCAGAAATTAAAGCGGATTCAAGTTGGGAAGTTCGTCACTAGTCACTAATAGAAAAGATAAAATAATATGATTATTTCTGAACAATCTGATTTTAGACGATATGCTTCTGTCAATAAACATTTTTCAAAAGTCTGTGATTTTTTAGAAAATACAAATTTGACAGATTTAGTTGATGGAAAAATTGATATTGACGGGGAAAATGTTTTTGCAAATTGTATGACTTATCTAGCTGATGGAGTTCCAGGAGATATTTTTGAAACTCATAAGAAATATTTAGATATTCATATTGTTGTTGAAAATACAGAAAAAATGGCAGTAACTTCCCCAGTTCGTGCTCAGTCACGTGTACCTTTTAGCGAAGAGAAGGATATTGCTTTTTACGATAGCAAAGACTATCAAATTGTTGAATTGCTTCCAGGGAATATGTTGGTGACTTTTGAAGAAGATCTTCACCAACCAAAGATTCATTGCAATGATGAAACTGTTAAAAAACTTGTTATCAAAGTTTTAAACGAGGAAAAATAAAATGAAAAAAATATTAAACAACATGAAATTGGATTGATGTTTGAAAAATTTGATTCATGGTCTCGTAATGAACTTCATATGAAAAATGTTGTACCATATATAACATTTAAGATTGAAGATTTGAAAAAGAATTAAAGCTGAAATTTAAAAATATATAGAAAGAGGATAAAAATTATGGTAAATTACGGTATTGTTGGAGCTGGATATTTTGGAGCTGATTTGGCTCGCTCAATGAACAAAATTGAAGATGCCAAAGTGGTTGCGGTATTTGACCCAAATCATGGAGAAGAAGTTGCTCAAGAGTTGGGATCAGATGTTTGTGCAAGTTTAGATGAACTTGTAGCACGTGAGGATATTGATTGTGTGATCGTAGCTTCACCTAGCTACCTTCACCGTGAACCTGTTGTGAAAGCTGCTCAACATGGCAAACACGTATTTTGTGAAAAGCCAATTGCATTGTCTTATGAAGATTGTAAAGCTATGGTTGACGCATGTAAAGAAAATAATGTTATCTTTATGGCTGGTCACATCATGAACTTCTTTAATGGTGTACACCATGCTAAAGAATTGATTACTCAAGGTAAAATCGGTAAAGTTCTTTATTGCCATGCCGCTCGTACAGGTTGGGAAGAACAACAACCAACTGTATCATGGAAGAAACTTCGTTCTCAATCTGGAGGACATTTGTACCACCATATTCATGAATTAGATTGCATTCAGTTCATCATGGGAGGACTTCCTGAAAAAGCGACAATGGTAGGAGGCAATGTATATCATAAAGGTGAAAACTTTGGTGATGAAGATGATATGCTCATTGTAAACCTAGAATACTCTGATGATCGTTATGCTGTTTTGGAATATGGTAATGCTTTCCGTTGGGGTGAACACTACGTCTTGATTCAAGGAACTGAAGGAGCTATCAAACTTGACTTGTTCAATACTGGAGGGACTCTTCGTGTTAAAGGTGAAGGAGAATCACACTTCTTAGTACATGAAACTCAAGAGGAAGATGATGACCGTACAGCTATCTATACCGGTCGTGGTATGGATGGAGCAATTGCGTACGGTAAACCAGGAGTACGTTGCCCATTATGGTTACAAACATGTATTGATAAAGAAATGGAATATCTACATGACATCATTAAAGGTGGAGAAATTACAGAAGAATATGAAAAACTTCTCAATGGTGTAGCTGCTTTAGAATCAATCGCTACCGCTGATGCATGTACTTTATCAGTTAAAGAAGATCGAAAAGTAAGTCTTTCAGAAATCACAAATGCTTAACTATTGTAAAACAGAATAGTAAATTCTTGTCATTATATAATTTCTAAAGTTCTGTGATACAACTCATTGAATAAAGGAATAGAGGCTCATTGTCAACTGTAGTGGGTTGAATAAAAGCTAACATCTGGAGAGGACAATCGTTGTCCTCTCCATTTTTATATTCAGAGCGATGAAAATTCGTTTCTTAAAGTTGTCAAAGTTCCTAAAACCAAAGGCATTGCGTTTAATAAGTTTAATGAGATTATTCGTTGCTTCCAATTTAGCGTTGGAATAAGGTAATTGAAGGGCGTTGACAATTTTCTATTTGTCCTTGAGAAATGTCTTAAAGACAGTCTGAAAAAGAGTATGAACCTGTTTTAGATTGTCCTCAATGAGTCCGAAAAATTTCTCGGGCTCTTTATTCTGAAAGTGAAAAAGCAATAGTTGATAGAGTTCATAGTGAGATTTTAAGTCTTCGGAATAGCTTAAAAGCTTGTCCAGAATCTCTTTATTTGTCAAGTGCATACGAAAAGTGGGGCGATAAAAACGTTTATCGCTGAGTTTACGACTATCCTGTTGAATGAGCTTCCAGTAACATTTAATAGCCTTGTATTCATGAGATTTTCGATCAAATTGATTCATGATTTGGACACGAATACGGCTCATAGCACGGCTCAGATGTTGTACAATGTGAAAGCGATCAAGTACAATTTTTGCATTAGGAAAGAGCTGTTTAGCTAAGTCATAGTAAGGGCTAAACATATCCATAGTAATGATTTTCACTCGACATCGGACCGCTCTATCATATTTAAGAAAGTGATTTCGGATGACTGCTTGTGTTCTTCCTTCAAGAACAGTGATGATGTTGAGATTGTCAAAATCTTGCGCTATGAAACTCATCTTTCCCTTGGTAAAGGCGTACTCGTCCCAAGACATAATCTCTGGAAGACGAGAAAAATTATGCTTAAAGTGAAAGTCATTGAGCTTACGAATGACAGTTGAAGTTGAAATGGATAGCTGATAGGCAATATCAGTCATAGAAGTCTTTTCAATCAACTTTTGAGCAATCTTTTGGTGGATAATACGAGGGATTTGATGATTTTTCTTGACTAAGGAAGTCTCAGCGACTGCCATTTTCGAGCAATGATAGTACTTAAAACGACGCTTTTTAAGAAGAATTCTGGTAGGCATACCAGTCGTTTCGAGGTAAGGAATTTTCGACGGTTTTTGAAAATCATATTTCTTCATTTGATTTCCACAATCAGGGCAAGATGGGGCCTCGTAATCCAGTTTAGCAATGATTTCCTTGTGTGTAGCCATATTGATGATATCTACAATCTTGATGTTTGGGTCTTTGATATCAAGCAGTTTTGTGATAAAATGTAAATGTTCCATATGATTATTTCTAATGAGTTGTTTTGTCGCTTTTCATTATAGATCTTATGGGACTTTTTTTCTACACAAAAACAGGGTCCATAATATCCATAGGGGATTTACCCACTACAAATATTATAGAGACGAAAAACCAAGAAGGATGAGTTTTATCTCATCCTTCTTGGTTTTTTAAATAGGGAGACCATATTAAAATTTTCGGGAACGTTGATTAGAAAGCTTTTTGTTTTCCCAATAGCGATTAAACACCGTCTCTTTTTCATCTCGATTTTTACTGAGGAAATGGGCGTAAATAAGGTCGACCACAATCAGTAAAGGAAGGACCGCTGAGATGCGATCAATATAGGTATTGCTAGGAAGAGGAGCAGCAGGCACTACTTCAGTAAAATCATGGTGGATCCAAGCAGGGTTAGCTGTTACAAGGACAGTTTTTGCACCGTTTTCCTTGGCTTTCACCAAACTATCTGTAATAGCGTTTGTCTTACCCGATAAGGAAAATCCAAGGACTAAGCAGGAGGAATCGAGAATACTGGTGGTCCAGGTAGATCCGTCCTGATCGGTCACGACTTCCCCTTCCACACCGAGTCGCATGAGGCGTAATTTCATCTCCCGAGCTACCAAGCTGGAACTTCCGATCCCTAAGTAATAAACCCGATTTGCTTGATCGATTAAGTCTGCCACATGCTCCAATTGGGGGTCTTTTACGAAGTTTTCAGTAACGTTACTGACATGGTGGTAGCGTTGCAGGACGCTGAGAGTGAGTTCATCATGCTCTTCTTCTTGCTGTTGATTTTTCGCTTCTTCGTTAAAATGGTAGACAAATTCCCGATAGCCAGTAAACCCGCATTTTTGGGAAAAACGAGTTAAAGCGGCTTTTGAGACATGTAGCAATTTGGTCACGCGAGACGAGGATAGGGAATGCTGTCGTGCTTCGGATGATAGGAAATAGTGGGCAATGTCGCGTTCCATATCTGTCAATTCCGTTTCATGGCTAGCGATAATCATGCGTAAATCTTGATCTTGTTTCACAGCAGTCCTCCTTTCTCGCAAAATGAAATAATAGGATGCTCCTATAATATATTACACATTATAACATGGGGAGACCAGTTTATTCAAGTAAAAGTAAGTAAAAACCATTGAAACTAGTAACAGGATTTAAAGGGAAAATGAATGATGTTAAAAGTAGCCCCAAGAGTAAATTTACTTTCAGAATGAGAAGGCCAAAAAGTGGATAGTTTAAATAGCAGTTATGAGAAATAAATAAGGAAGTAAATGAATGGTGGGAGAGAAGCTTCGCTCAGTAGTTGATCATAAAGAACTTATAAAAATTAACGGAAAATATTTGTATATGAAATCAAATAGGGATACAATAAAAATATAGGAAATCCGATATTTTTTTGAAAGTACTTTCTAAGTATGACAAAAGTATTGAAAATACATATTTAAAGTATTATGATTAATGGTGTAAGAGCTTACAATTCAAAAAAGAAGCAGGTGATTAAATCATGGAAGAGTTACGGCATAAACTAATTGTATCGTGTCAAGCTCTACCAGACGAACCATTGCATAGTGATTTTATTATGGCTCGTATGGCAGTGGCTGCCAAGGAAGGAGGAGCATCTGGAATTCGCGCCAATTCGGTTGTTGATATCGCAGCGATTCAAAAAGCGGTAGATTTACCGATCATTGGGATCATCAAACGAGATTACGAAGGTGCAGATGTTTATATCACGGCAACTATGAAAGAGGTAGATGAACTCATGACGGTTCGTCCGAATATCATTGCGATAGATGCCACAACTTCTACACGACCAAATGGCGAAAGCTTGAAAGAGTTTTTCCAAAAAGCAAAGGAAAAATACCCGGATCAATTGTGGATGGCAGATTGTTCCACTATTGATGAAATGCTGACGGCTGACCAATTAGGTTTCGATTTTATTGGAACGACCTTGGTAGGCTACACCAAGCAAAGTCAGGGCGATAAAATCGAATCCAATGACTTTGAAATTATTCGCAAGGCCCTGAGTAAACTATCTCATCCATTAATTGCAGAAGGCAACATCGATACCCCTGATAAAGTCCATAGGGTCTTGGAGCTAGGTGCCTATAGTGTTGTCGTAGGATCTGCTATTACACGTCCACAACTAATTACAAAAAAATTTGTAGAAGCAACAAAATAAAGAAAGAGGTCTCCAAATGACAAATGCAAATTTGAAAAAATATGAAGGTGTTATTCCAGCGTTTTATGCTTGCTATGATGAAAATGGTGAAGTGAGTCCAGAAAGAGTCCGTGCCTTGACGCAATACCATATTGACAAAGGGGTACAAGGGGTCTATGTCAACGGTTCTTCTGGAGAATGTATTTATCTTAGCGTGGAAGATCGCAAGCTGATTTTAGAGAATGTGATGGCGGTTGCGAAAGGAAAACTAACCGTTATTGCCCATGTCGCATGTAACAATACCAAAGATAGCGTTGAACTTGCTAAGCATGCTGAAAGCTTGGGAGTAGATGCTATTGCAGCGATCCCACCTATTTACTTCCGTCTTCCTGCCTATTCGATTGCTCGCTATTGGAATGACATGAGCAAGGCTGCACCAAATACAGATTTTATCATTTATAATATTCCGCAATTGTCTGGTACAACCCTCACGCGCGATCTTTATGCTGAAATGCGTAAGAATCCACGGGTGATCGGGGTTAAAAATTCATCCATGCCAACACAAGATATTCAAATGTTTGTAGCTGATGGAGGAGATGACCATATTGTCTTTAATGGACCAGACGAACAGTTCATTAGTGGTCGTGTTATTGGCGCAAAAGCTGGAATTGGTGGTACTTATGGGGTGATGCCTGATTTGTTCTTAAAATTAAATGAATTGATCAAAGAATCCGATTTTGAAACAGCTAAAGAATTGCAATATGCGATCAATGATGTCATTTATAAGATGGTCAGTGGACGAGCAAATCTTTATGCAGTGATCAAAGAAATTCTCCGTTTAAATGAAAAATTAGATCTTGGTTCTGTAAGAGCCCCACTCGAACCCTTGCATGAAGAAGATCTGGCGATTGCAAAAGAAGCAGCTGACTTAATCAATAAGGCAAGAGAACGCTTCTTGTAATCAGCGTTTAGAGCTTCATAGGAGCAGGAACGATTCTAATGTGTGGACGGGTTGAAGAGGTCTCCCAAATCTTTTCAATCTTCCTGCTCCTAAAAAGTAGTGCTTTGAGCGATTGACCACTGCGTCAATCCGGTTTTTTCAAGTATTGTTTTAGAGGTTGGACTGTTACCTAGCCTTCTGAAGTACTTGTTGGATGGAGAAAGTAATATGGGAAATTCTGGTTTTACAACAATTGATTTAATTGTTTTGATTGTCTATTTATTGGCAGTATTGATTGCAGGACTTCTATTTTCCAAAAAGGAAATGCAAGGAAAAGAGTTCTTCAAAGGAGATGGTACCGTCCCTTGGTACGTTACCTCGGTGTCTATTTTTGCGACCATGCTAAGCCCGATCTCTTTCATGGGATTACCGGGAAATTCTTATGCTGGGACTTGGATTTTATGGTTTGCTCAATTAGGGCTCATCATTGCAGTGCCTTTGTCTATTAAGTATATCTTGCCTATCTTTGCAAGAATGGACATTGATACCGCCTATGATTATCTAGAACGAAGATTTGATTCTCGACCTCTTCGTGTCATTTCAGCCTTGTTATTTATCATTTACCAAATTGGACGAATGTCCATTATCATGTATTTGCCTTCCGCTAGCTTAGCGATTTTAACAGGCATTGATGTCAACATCTTGATTATCCTGATGGGAATTGTGGCGATCATCTACTCCTACACTGGAGGAATCAAGTCTGTATTGTGGACTGATTTTATTCAGGGCGCGGTTTTGATCGTTGGTGTGATCATCTCATTGGTTGTATTGGTTGGCAATTTGCATGGCGGATTTGGCTCGATCTTCCATGAATTAGCCCATGGTAAATTCATTGCTCCAACTGAGAAATTATTTGACCCGAATTTGTTGTCCGGATCTGTATTCTTGATTCTCATGGGATCTGGTTTAACCATCTTGTCTTCTTATGCGTCTTCTCAAGACTTAGTCCAACGATTTACGACCACTCAAAATATTAAAAAATTGAATAAAATGATGTTTACCAATGGTGTACTTTCCCTTGGAACAGCCACCGTATTTTATTTGATTGGTACAGGTCTTTACGTTTATTACAAGGTTCAAAATCCAGGAGCTTTTGGTAGTGATATTCCTCAGGACCAAATCTTCACTTATTTCATTGCTTATCAATTGCCTGTTGGGATTACAGGAATTATCTTAGCAGCCATTTATGCTGCAGCTCAATCAACCTTATCTACAGGTTTGAATTCTGTAGCGACTTCTTGGACCTTGGATATTCAAGATGTCATCTCTAAAGATATGACGGACGCTACACGTACGAAGATTGCACGTTATATTTCCTTGGGAGTAGGTATTTTCTCAATTGTTGTGTCGATCGTGATGGCTCATTCAGATATCAAATCAGCCTATGAATGGTTTAATAGCTTTATGGGATTGGTATTAGGAATCTTAGGCGGTATCTTTGTTCTTGGATTCGCTTCTAAAAAAGCCAACAAGTATGGTGCCTATACTGCCTTGGTTGTTTCTAGTATCGTGATGATTGTAATTAAATACGTACTTCCTGCAACAGCAGTAAACTATTGGGCTTATTCGTTCATTTCAATTTTTGTATCATTAGTATCTGGATATGTTGTTTCACTATTGACTCAAAAAGGTAGTGCAGCTCCTAAATATACCACGATCTATGATATTCCTGAAATCCATGCGGATAGTAGCTGGGCAAAACGTCAATAAAGCGATGCATCAGCTATTGAAGATAGGGAAACAGGTCCCTATCTTCAATGGGCAAGAGCAATTAGAAGCTTAGTTAGAATTTGGAAAGGAGTTCCAATATGGAATTAGTACAGTATAAAGATGCAGCGATTGCACGAGACATTCAACACCCTGCACTCAAGAAAGTGGTAGACTATTTAAAAACACATGATGTCAGTCAAGAGGAAAAGGGGACGCATACAGTCTCTGATGATTTCTTTTACAATGTGATTGAAATGGAAACAACGGATGAAGAGCACCGTGTGTGGGAAAGCCACCGAGCTTACTATGACGTTCATGTCCTATTTGAAGGAAAAGAACGCATCTCATATAATTTTTTGTCCAATATGAAGGTGGAAGATTATGTGAAAGAAGAGGATTGGCAACAAATGTCTGGTACTTCCCTGTTTGATATTCATTTTACCCCTGGTAGCATTTTGTTATTAGATCCAAATGATGCGCACAAGACAGGTTTGAAAGTGGATCAGGCACAAGGTATTCGCAAGGTCGTTTTTAAAGTGAGCTTATAGCCTGCGTGGTTCATTCTTTTCATTCCAAGCGGGAGAAATAGAACAATTTTTGAGGGAAGGGTTCTTGTCATCTGGCCACTGATTTCTCTCATTGAGTGGTCTAAATGGCTCGATAGAGCCTTTCAGAGAACGGATGTTCCCATGAATTGTTAGTGGAGGTTGGAGACTATTCCCAGCCTCTTTCCCCGTTTTTAGAAGATCTTGTCAGAGTGGAGGAGAAATGGTTACATTAGAAAAAAGTATACAACCTATTATTGAGTCGGTCTATGAAAGCTTAACGGATTTAGAAAAGAAAATAGCCGACTATTTTTTATCTGATCAGGTTATGCAAGACGACTTGTCTGCACAATCAGTAGCGAAACGATTGTATGTTTCCCTCTCTTCTTTGACAAGATTTGCTAAAAAGTGTGGGTTTACAGGCTACCGGCAATTTGTCTATGAATTTGAGGGATCTAATCAGGAGATTCAAAATGTTAGTCGCCACATTACAAAAAGTGTCTTATCTGATTATGGAGAGTTGCTGAATAAGACATTTTCCTTGATTGATGAAGAACAGTTCTTGCGTGTCAGTCGGATGTTAGACAGCGCAAAACGGGTCTATATATACGGGATGGGGAGTTCCGGTCTTGTGGCGCGTGAAATGGAATTTCGTTTCATGAGATTGGGAATGATTTGTAAGGCGATTACAGATGACCACATGATCCGAGTCAATGAGGTCATGCTGGACGACGAATGTCTGGTGATCGGGATTTCATTATCAGGTGAGACCAAAGAAATTCTAGATGCTGTATATCAGGCGAAACACAGAGGCTCTAGGACGGTCTTGATAACATCTAAAACAAGTGCGTTTTTAAAAGAGCGGTGTGAGGAGCTAGTATCTGTGGCCGTAAAGGAAAGTTTGCCTCAAGGTACGCTGATCTCTCCACAATTTCCAGTCTTAGTCGTAGTGGATATTTTTTATGCCTATTATGTGGACTTGGATAGAGAAAAAAGAAATCATATCTTTACCAACACACTTTCGGCCCTCAATATGCATAAGAAGGAGGATGAACAATGAATATTTTAGGAATCGACATTGGAGGTACATCTATTAAAGCGGATGTATACGACGAAGATGGGACTGCTTTGGGACATTTTTCGGAACAGAGTACCAAGATATGCCATGAGAACCAAACCAATGAGATACTGGAGCAAATTTGTGACCTCATTGCCAGCTATCAATCTAGTCTTGATTTAGACGGGGTTGCGATTTCGACAGCAGGTGTTGTCGACAACCAATCAGGGAAAATCGTATATGCAGGTTACACCATTCCTTCTTATAGCGGGACTGATTTTTCCAGCGAGATTCAGAAACGATTTTCCATTCCCGTCACAGTAGAAAATGATGTCAATTGTGCCTTGTTAGGAGAAATGTGGAAAGGTGCAGCCAGAAATAGCCATTCTACTGTTATGATTACGGTTGGGACCGGTATTGGTGGTGGTATTTTCACCAATGAACAAATCTTGTCCGGTCATAATTTCACAGCAGGCGAAATCGGATATTTACCGATTGGGAATGCCGATTGGCAATCCTTAGCGTCTGCATCAGCACTCGTTCAGATGTATGAGGAAGCATCTGGATTACACCATCAAACTGGTAAAACGTTTTTTGAAGCAGTAGATAAGGGGGATCCAGTTGCTTTAAAGGTCTTAGAAATATACGTTCATCACCTGGCACAAGGATTGGTCACTCTTTCTTATGTCTTAAATCCAGAGAAAATGATTTTAGGAGGTGGCATCTTTGCTCGCTCAGATGTTTTGCTGCCTCTGTTGCAAAATGAGTTGTATCATGCAGTTCAGGACCAACGATTCTTACCGCGAGAAATTGTAACGGCTACATTAGGAAATGAAGCAGGAAGATTGGGAGCAGTAGCCAAATTTTTAATGGATCAGGGGAAAAACTTGTCTTAAAAAACGGTCGTTTTAGGAGCGATCGATCCCTAAATCCCCCAACAAAACTATGTAAAATATGGTATAATCTAAGGTAATTATACTGTTGTTTAAAGAATGATAGTTGAATAAGGAGGTGTGACGATGTCGAATGCAACACTCGAAATGATGCAAGAGATCGAACAGGCTGCTCAAGGAGTGATCGCTACTTATGAAGAGCAAGTCGAGCAAGTCCGGACAGATTCGCGTGATCGCCTTGCAACAGTGGCGCAGCATTACGATGAGGAAACCAAGCAATTGGTCGCTGAGGCTGAAACCAATGCCCAAGAAAAACTCGTCGCTTTAGCCAAAGACTTAGACGAAACGGTCGCGAGAAATGATGCCAAGGTGCAGCAAGCGATGACCGACAAGAGAGCCGGTTTAGTCGAAGCCATTGTAGAAAAGGTGGTAGCAAGCTATGGCCATTAGTCAGATGCAAAAACTGTCCCTTATCTTGCCCAAAGATGACTTGGACAGCCTACTGCTAGCCTTGCAAGCCCAAGCAAACGTTCAGATTTATGATCTGAGTGAAAACGAAGAGTGGCAGGCAGCCTTTGAGGCGTCTACCTTGTCTCAACCTTTGACAGAAGACAATCGTCAAGCCTTAGTAGAGTTGCAAAAACGCCAAGAACAAATTGAAAAAATGATTCAAACTCTGGAAGCTTACATGCCTGAGAAAAAGGCCATGCAAGCTCTCAAGGAAGAACGCTTAAGTTTGTCTTTTGATGATCTGCAGGCCCACGGGATGATTCGAGATGAGGATCTTCTATTGACCAAGTTGAAACGCCAGTTGCGCGTGTTAGACAAGGCTCGCCAGAATATTGCAGATGCAAAGGGAGAGATCGAGCGCTTAGAAAAATGGCGGCCTTTAGAGGTGACGCCAGCAGCCCTTGCTACCTTTCACTATGTGCATGGCTTGATCGGGACCATTCCCAACAGCGATACAGACGCTGTTCGTTCTTCCTTAAAAGCTCATCCTGAGCTGGAGTTAGAAGAAGTCTTTACGTCTGAGACGGAACACGGCTATGTCATCCTGTATCGTTCGGGAGACCGTACGGCTGTTCAAGAGCTCTTAGAAGAGCATGGCTTCAAAGAATTGGACTATGAAGAAGAGCAACTTCCAGCTGTCTACTTGGATCGCCTAAAAGGGGAAATCAAAGAGCAAGAAGCTGTCGTTGCAGCAACGCTAGCAGAGTTACAAAACTCCCAGAAGGAGTTGGATCAGCTCAAATACCAGATGGATTACTTGTTGAGCTTGGGAGCTCGTGAGGAGGCCAAATCGCTTCTTGCCAGCACGCAAAGCTTGGTAGCCTTAGAGGGTTGGATTGAAACATCCCAAGTGGCCTCGTTACGAGACTTCTTACAACAAGGCTTTGGAACTCGGGTCCTACTAGAAACGCGCGATGTGACGGAAAAAGATTGGGATGATGTGCCGATCCAGTTGCGCAATAGTGCTTTGGTAGAGCCCTTTGAATTAGTGACAGAGATGTATGCCCTGCCGAAGTATTACGAGAAAGATCCGACACCGATCGTGTCTCTCTTCTACTTTGTTTTCTTTGGTATGATGGTCGCAGATATCGGTTATGGGTTCCTGCTAACATTAGCAACAGGCTTTGCCCTTAAAGCCTTCAAGCTTAAGCCTGGTACGGCAAAGAATCTTCGATTCTTCAGTCTCCTCGGAATCTCCGTTGCCCTTTGGGGTGTGGTCTATGGCTCTTTCTTTGGATTTGAGATGCCCTTTGCCCTGATCAGTACGACCAGCAATGCCATGACCATCCTGATCCTCTCGGTGGTCTTTGGTTTTGTCACCGTCTTAGTGGGCCTCTTCCTAGGAGGCATGAAAAATGTCCGCCTCAAAGACTACACCGAAGCATACAATTCAGGCTTTGCCTGGGTTTTGATCCTGCTTGGCTTAATGCTGCTAGCAGTGGGCAATATCTTACCTGGGATGGCGCTTCTGGTGCCGATTGGCAAGTGGCTAGCTATTTTGAATGCCATTGGGATCTTGATTGTTTCCATCGTCAGTACTAAGAAGCTGTCCGGTTTAGCGTCTGGTCTCTTTAACCTCTACAATGTCAGTGGCTATGTCGGAGACTTGGTCAGCTTCACCCGTTTGATGGCCTTGGGCTTGTCTGGAGCTAGTATCGGTTCAGCCTTTAACCTCATTGTCAATCTTTTTCCACCGCTTGGACGGTTTACGATAGGGCTTCTACTCTTTATCGTCCTTCATGCCATTAATATGTTCCTGTCCTTCTTGTCAGGGTACGTGCATGGAGCTCGTTTGATCTTTGTGGAATTCTTCGGTAAGTTCTACGAAGGAGGAGGCAAGCCATTTCGTCCTCTCAAACCTTCTGAACGCTATATTAAAACAAAAAAATAAGTATTATCTTTTAAAAAATAGGAGTATATCATGGAATCTTTAGCATCATATTTTTCAGCCCATGGGGGTGCCTTCTTTGCAGCATTTGGTGTCGCGATCGCCGTCGCTCTCAGCGGGATGGGATCTGCCCTTGGGGTTGGTAAAACGGGTCAAGCAGCAGCAGCGCTCTTGAAAGAACAACCCGAAAAATTCGCCCAAGCCTTGATTCTGCAATTGTTGCCAGGTACACAAGGTTTGTATGGTTTCGTTATCGGGATCTTGATCTGGTTGCAAATTAAGCCAGATATGCCACTTGAAACAGGAGTCGCTTACTTCTTTACAGCTCTTCCAGTTGCGATCGTTGGTTATTTCTCAGCAAAACACCAAGGAAATGTTGCGACAGCAGGGATGCAAATCTTGGCAAAACGTCCTGAAGACATGATGAAAGGGGTTATCCTTGCGGCCATGGTTGAAACCTATGCCATCTTGGCCTTCGTTGTGTCCTTCCTATTGACCCTACGCGTCGGCTAAGAACTAGCTTTGATGGATTCGTCTAGAGACGAACAACACAAGACGCATGCCAATAGGAGAAAAACGACATGGATGAACATACCCAATTAAAGGATTCGATCTTGGCCCAAGCCCACGAAAAGGGGCGAAAACTCGTAGAAGAAGCCAAAGAGAGCGTCCTAAAAGAAGAGACTGTTCAAGAGGAGCGGTTGATCCAAGACAAACTTAATCAACGCTCGGAGCAGCTCAAGCGGATTCAACGTCAATTGCAACGTGAAACCCAACAAATCGAAAATAAAAAACGCCAATCAACCCTGGTGACTAAGCAACGGGTCTTAAAGGATCTCTTTGCAGAGGCATATAAAGCGATGGCAGCATGGCCCCTTGAAAAGGAAGTGCAATTTGTAGAAGCGGTCCTAGATCACTATCAAGGACAAGCGGTAATTTTGATCTTTGGAGCAGTGAGTGCTGCAAAATTTGGACCAGCTGATCTGGAACACTTGCGTCAGGCTCACCAGGACTTGACGGTCTCAGAAGCGACGATTCCAGCTCAAGCAGGCTTTGTCTTGTCGGTTGGGAAGATTGATGACAACTATCTCTACCGTGATTTGGTGGATTCCATTTGGGAGCAAGAAAGCTACCAGATGGCAGCCAGCATTTTCACTGATGAAGCAAACTAGGAGGATACGATGAGCGAACGGACCTATTCTCAAGTCAATACCGGAATCAGTGTACGTGAGGCCAGTTTTCTCAGTCCCAGTCAGTTTGAGCAGTTGCTTGCAAGTGACTCTAGCGAAAGTAGAGAAGTCTTGCTGCAAGGAACGCCCTATGCGTTAGATGGTCAAGAGATCAAGGATCCAGAAGCAATCGAGAGCCGTTTGATGGCAGCCTTGTTGGCAGAATACCAATGGGCCTTTGAGGCAACGCCTCAGTCAGATTTGGTCAGCCTTTTTACCTTGAAATATACCTATCATAACCTCAAGGTTTATTTGAAACACAAGGCGACAGAGCGCACATTGGGACACTTATTGATCCCCATCGGTCCTTATTCTCTCGATGTGCTTGAGCATTTGGTGGCGACCTTTTCTGCAGAACATTGTCCGAATTTTATGGCTGAAGAAGTGGCTGCTACCTGGCAAGAATACCAAGACTATCAAGACCTGCGGGTGCTTGAAATCGGTATGGATCTAGCTTATTTTAAACACCTGAAAATTCTAGGAGAAAGCTTAGATCATCCAATTCTCAAACAGTTAGTGGATGTGACCATTGACTTTTACAATGCCATTACGGTCAAACGGGCCTTGGATCAGCAAAAACCGCATAGTTTCATGCACCAATTGCTCTCGGATGAAGGAAGCCTCAGTGCCCATCAGGTGATTGACCTGCTAGAATCCGGTCAGTGGTTGACCTGGTTTTATCAAGTCAATCCTCTGGACTATGATCTCGCCTTAGACACTTACGAAGAAAAGATGCGCACCGGTCAACTAAAGACCGTGGAGTTGGAATATCTAGAAAGTTTAGTGAAATTCAGTCTTCTAGACGCTGGCCGTTTTGAAGTCGATGGACCCCTACCCCTTGTCCGTTATCTTTACGGAAAAGAGCTAGAGGTGACTAACCTTCGTTTGGTCCTCTCTGGTTTGGACAATGGTTTTCCACTAGCAGACATCAAAGAAAGGATGAGACCGATTTATGGACAAACAGACCTATAAGATCGCGGTTGTGGGCAATCGGGACGCCATCCTTCCTTTTCGCCTGATTGGCTTTCAAACCTATCCGGTCGCAGAGCCACAAGAAGCGGTCAATACCTTGCGCAAACTCAGCCGAGAAAACTTCGGGATTATTTACCTGACAGAGGATATAGCTCAAGCTATTCCAGAAACAGTGGCTTATTATGACCAGCAGCTGACACCGGCTCTGATCCTTATCCCGACCCATCGAGGAACGACAGGGCTAGGACGGCAACGCATTCGTGATAATGTTGAAAAAGCAGTAGGACAGGATATTTTATGAGAACAAATGAATTTGGCCAAGCCATTGGCGATGCACTGCCCAATTTTACACCGGGACGTCTACCAGCTATTGAGCGGATTAAGGGTCGCTATACCGTGATCGAGCGCCTGTCAAAAGAAAAGCACGGTGCGGATCTTTATCAGGTCTATGGGCCGTCCTCCCCAGCAGATATGTGGACCTTTCTGTTCAAAGGCCCTGCCCGCAATGAAGAGGAGTGGGACCGCTTATTAGATGATCTCATGACAGCCCAAGGTCGCTTTTACTATGCGATTGTAGACAAAGATTCCGGCAAGGCTTTAGGAACCTTCTCTCTCATGCGGATCGATCAAGCCAACCGGGTAATCGAAGTCGGAGCAGTGACCTACTCACCAGCGCTCAAGAAGACACGCATGGCTACAGAAGCCCAGTATCTCTTGGCGCGCTATGTGTTTGAGGATTTAGGCTACCGACGCTATGAGTGGAAATGCGATGCCTTAAACCAAGCTTCGCGAAAAGCAGCTGAGCGTTTGGGATTCACCTATGAAGGCTGTTTCCGACAGGCTGTTGTTTATAAAGGTCGGACTCGTGATACAGACTGGTTGTCCATCATTGATCAAGAATGGCCAGCTATCAAAGAGCGCTTCGAAGCTTGGTTGGATCCAACTAATTTCGATGAAAATGGCCAACAAAAGCAATCGCTAGCCGATATGGTGCAAAAGTAACACAAAGAAACAAAGGATTCCCAGGAGGAATACATGACTCAAGGAAAAATTATCAAAGTTTCCGGTCCCTTGGTGGTCGCATCAGGGATGCAGGAGGCCAATATCCAAGATATTTGCCGGGTCGGCGATCTTGGTTTGATTGGCGAAATTATTGAGATGCGTCGGGATGAGGCATCTATCCAAGTATATGAAGAAACGTCTGGAGTCGGACCAGGTGAACCGGTGGTCACAACTGGAGCTCCCCTTTCTGTTGAATTGGGACCCGGTTTGATTTCCCAGATGTTTGACGGGATCCAACGCCCCTTGGAACGCTTCCAAGAAGTCACTGCCAGTGACTTTCTGGTTCGTGGGGTGCAAGTTCCAAATCTAGACCGTGATACCAAATGGACCTTCGAACCAAGTGTGGCAGAAGGGACAGAGGTGGTCGCTGGAGACATCGTCGGTACCGTTCAGGAGACCAATATGGTGGAACACCGCATCATGGTACCCTTCGGTGTCAGTGGACGTGTGACCAAGATCGCAGCAGGTTCTTACACAGTGGAAGAACCTGTTTATGAGATCGAACAGGCTGATGGTAGCCTCTTTACTGGTACTTTGATGCAAAAATGGCCAGTTCGTCGAGGCCGTCCCTTTGCACAAAAATTGATCCCAGTAGAGCCTTTGGTCACAGGTCAACGGGTCATTGACACCTTCTTTCCTGTGACAAAAGGTGGAGCTGCAGCTGTACCCGGCCCTTTCGGAGCTGGAAAAACGGTCGTGCAACACCAGGTGGCCAAGTTTGCCAATGTGGACATCGTAATTTACGTGGGTTGTGGGGAACGTGGAAATGAAATGACGGACGTTCTGAATGAATTCCCAGAATTGATCGATCCAACAACTGGCCAATCCATCATGCAACGGACTGTTTTGATCGCCAATACTTCGAACATGCCAGTAGCTGCGCGGGAAGCTTCTATCTACACAGGGATCACCATTGCGGAATACTTCCGTGATATGGGCTATTCCGTTGCCATCATGGCCGATTCGACGTCGCGCTGGGCTGAAGCTCTTCGTGAAATGTCTGGTCGTCTAGAAGAAATGCCAGGGGATGAAGGCTACCCAGCCTACCTTGGTAGCCGGATCGCCGAATACTACGAGCGGGCCGGTCGAGTCAAGACACTTGGAACTACTGCGCGTGAAGGTTCGATTACGGCAATCGGTGCCGTTTCCCCTCCGGGTGGAGATATTTCAGAGCCGGTAACGCAAAATACCTTGCGGATTGTTAAGGTCTTCTGGGGACTGGATGCTCAATTGGCCCAACGTCGCCACTTCCCAGCTATCAACTGGTTGAGTTCTTATTCCCTTTACCAAGATGAAGTTGGTCGCTATATCGATCTACATGAACAAATCAACTGGTCTGAAAAAGTGACCCGTGCTATGAACCTGTTGCAAAAAGAAAGTGAGTTGCAAGAAATCGTTCGCCTGGTTGGTCTGGATTCCTTGTCTGAAAAGGACCGCTTGACCATGAATGCGGCCAAGATGATCCGCGAAGACTACCTGCAACAAAATGCCTTTGATGAGGTGGACACCTATACCTCTTTCAGCAAGCAGGTGGCCTTGTTGACCAACATTTTGACCTTTGACCAAGAAAGTCAAAAAGCACTAGAATTAGGGGCTTACTTCACAGAAATTATGGAAGGAACCGTGGCTCTTCGAGACCGAATTGCCCGTAGCAAGTTCATCCATGAGGATCAGTTGGCCACCATTCAAGCACTTGAAGAAGAAATCGTAGAAACCCTACATCAAATCGTCGCAAAAGGAGGAGTAGACAATGAGCGTGATTAAAGAATACCGTACTGTCAGCGAAGTTGTTGGCCCCTTGATGATTGTCGATCAGGTCGAGGGGGTTCACTACAATGAACTGGTAGAAATCAAGCTCCATGACGGAACAACCCGTCAGGGACAAGTCCTCGAAGTCCAAGAAGACAAGGCCATGGTCCAGCTCTTTGAAGGATCTAGCGGGATCAATTTGGAAAAAGCCAAAGTCCGCTTTACTGGACGTCCCCTAGAACTCCCAGTGTCTGAAGACATGGTGGGACGCATTTTTAACGGGATGGGCAAACCCATCGACGGTGGTCCAGAAATTATCCCAGAGAAGTACTTGGACATTGATGGGCAAGCCATCAACCCTGTTTCACGGGACTATCCAGATGAATTTATCCAGACAGGGATCTCGGCCATTGACCACTTGAATACCTTGGTTCGGGGCCAAAAACTCCCAGTATTCTCAGGTTCTGGTCTCCCTCACAAGGAATTGGCAGCCCAGATTGCCCGTCAAGCGACGGTACTGAATTCCGAAGAAAATTTCGCCGTGGTCTTTGCGGCCATGGGGATCACCTTTGAAGAAGCCGAGTTCTTTATGAACGACCTTCGGGAAACCGGTGCCATTGACCGCTCTGTCCTCTTTATTAACCTAGCCAATGACCCAGCTATCGAACGGATTGCGACCCCTCGGATCGCCTTGACCGCGGCAGAATATTTGGCCTATGAAAAAGACATGCACGTCTTGGTCATCATGACCGACATGACCAACTACTGTGAGGCCCTTCGGGAAGTTTCCGCTGCCCGCCGGGAAGTTCCAGGACGTCGGGGCTATCCAGGTTACCTTTATACCAACCTCTCAACCCTCTACGAACGTGCAGGACGCTTGGTTGGAAAGAAAGGATCTGTGACCCAAATTCCGATCCTCTCTATGCCAGAAGATGACATCACCCACCCCATCCCTGACTTGACAGGCTACATCACCGAAGGACAGATTATTCTGTCCCGTGATCTCTACAACAGTGGTTACCGCCCACCGATCAATGTTCTTCCATCCCTTTCTCGTTTGAAGGACAAGGGTTCTGGTGAAGGCAAGACTCGGGAAGATCATGCGGCGACCATGAACCAGCTCTTTGCGGCCTATGCCCAAGGAAAACAAGCCAAAGAACTGGCTGTAGTGCTTGGAGAGTCTGCCTTGTCAGATACCGACAAGCTCTATGTCAAATTCACCGATCGCTTTGAGCAAGAATACATCAACCAAGGCTTTACCACCAATCGGACGATTGAGGAAAGTTTGGATCTCGGTTGGGAACTCTTATCCATCCTTCCACGAACAGAGCTTAAACGGATCAAGGATGAGATGATTGACAAGTATCTGCCAAACAAAGAGGACTAGCTTATGGCACGATTAAATGTAAAACCAACTCGGATGGAGCTCAATATTCTCAAAGAACGTCTCAAGACAGCAGCCCGAGGGCATAAGTTGCTCAAGGATAAGCGGGATGAACTCATGCGTCGCTTTATTGAGGCAGTGCGTGAAAATGACCGCTTGCGCCAAAGGGTAGAGGCAGCACTGGTGGACAACATGCAAGATTTTGTGATGGCCAAGTCCTTAGAGAGCGACCTCATGGTAGAAGAAATCTTTGCTGTTCCCACGCGAGAAGTGAGACTCGATATCGAGGAAGAAAATGTCATGAGTGTGCGCGTGCCAAAGCTCCATGCTCGTATCGATAATCCGTACGGCGATGACGAAGGAGATGTGGTCTATAGCTACCTCGCCTCCAACAGTCAAATGGACAGCACCATCCAAGAAATGGGTGCCCTCCTTCCAGATTTGCTCAAATTAGCGGAAATCGAAAAAAGCTGTCAACTTATGGCAGATGAAATCGAGAAAACTCGCCGTCGAGTGAACGGACTCGAATATGCGACCATCCCAGACCTCAAAGAAACCATCTACTATATCGAAATGAAACTCGAAGAAGCCGAACGCGCCAACCTCGTCAGAATCATGAAGGTAAAATAAGATACAAAGCCCGCAAAATGCAAGGTGAAAATAGGAAATTCTTGCAGTGAGCGATGCTCACAAGAGAATTTATCTTTTTCACACAGCATTTAGGGCGTGTTCAATTATAAGATACAAAGCCGTTAAGCAACTCAAAGGAAAATAGGAAATCCAACGACCAAGCACTAGCTTCTAGTTGGATTTATCTTTTTCCAAAGAGTTGTAGGCGTGTTCAATTTATAAGATACAAAGCCCGTAAAATGCAAAGTGAAAATAGGGAGCGGGACAGAAGCACTGTTGTATAGAATGCTTCGTTGTCCTGCCCCCACAAGGCTGATTAGGATTTTTCCGAGCTCTTAAAGCGAGAGAAAAATCCAATCAGCTACTGTGCCTTTGAAGTTAGTACTATTACAGTTTGCGTTTTTCACACAGCATTTCAGCCGGGTTCAATTGCTTTATAAATACAAGAACCTCATCAAGGGATCACTCCTAGATGAGGTTTTTTTCGCCCTCTCACTCTTCTTACACCACCCTATTTTTATGTTACTAGTTTGTAACAATGTGACAAGAAAGACGAAATGTTACAAGAAAAATACAGTTTTGTTAAATAGCCAAAAAGGCCTTTTATTATTTTTGAATTGTGATAAGATAGAATAGTAATCAATTTGCCCAAGAAAATCTTGAGCAAAAGCAAAGAAAAAAGAGGATAAAAGATGAAATTAAAAGTTAACACGAAAGCCCTTATTGCTTCAACAGTAGCTCTTGCAGTGATCCCATTCACAAAAGCAACAGCAGAAACCCTTGAAGATTGGGTGGCTCGCTCAGTAGATGAAATCAAACACGACATTCAACAAAGTGGTGACAACCAACAAACCTATACCATCAAATATGGTGATACATTGAGTTCTATCGCAGAAGCACTTGGAATCGATGTTCACGTATTGGCAAACTTGAACAACATCAGCAACATGGACTTGATCTACCCAGGTACTGTTTTGAAAACAACTGTGAACGATCAAAAAGAAGTGACTTCAGTTGAAATCCAAACACCTCAAGCGGGTGCGACAAATGCTACAACTGCAAGTGCTGATTTGACAACGAACCAAGTGACAGTTGACAACCAAACAGTCGCGGTGAACGACTTGTCAAAACCAGTCAATGACGATAACAAAGCGGTTCCAGTTGCTCCAGCCACAGAAGAAGCCCCAGCGGAAGCTCCAGTAGTTAACGTACCATCAACAGACACACCAGCACAACCAGCTGTTCCAGAAACACCAAGCTACGGTGCTCCAGCTACCAATGTTGAAACTCAAAACCCAGAAGCAGCAGCTGCCCCTCAATCTGCTCCAGCCCCAGCAGCACCTGCTGAAACACCAGCTGCGGAAGAAGCACCTGCTGAAACAACACCAGCTCCAGCACAACCAGCTGCAGTAGAAACTGCTGCTGCACCTGAAGTGCAACCAGTAGCATCAACTCCAGCAAGTGGAAATACGATTCCAACTGATCCAAACCTTAAATCACAAGCAGAAGCCTTCCGTCAAGAAATCGCTGCGAAATTCGGTATCACAAACATCGGTGGTTACCGTGCAGGAGATCCAGACGATCATGGTAAAGGACTTGCAGTGGACGTAATGGTCCCAACCAGTTCACAACTTGGAGATCAAGTGGCACAATATGCTATTGACAATATGGACCGTGCAGGTATTTCATACGTCATCTGGAAACAACAATTCTACATGCCAGTAGACAACATTTACGGACCAGCGAACACTTGGAACCAAATGCCTGACCGTGGTGGAGATACAGCAAACCACTACGACCACGTGCATATCTCATTTAACGGATAATCATCATTCAATTTAGAAACGTTGAACTAGGACGAGCTCCTAGTTCTTTTTTTGTAGGCAGAAAAAAGGCCGGAAGACGAACTTCCAGCCAGAGCCTGATTATAAGATTTTATCGACTTTTTCTACTTGATAGAGGGCAAATGCCATGATGAGGGTTAATATCAATAATAAAACGACAGCAGGTGTCCAGGAATGAAAGAGCGATTTGCTGTAACCAAAGAGGATGGGACCCAAGGCTGCAAAGATGTAGCCACCGGTCTGAGACAGACCAGACAGTTGAGCTGTTTTTTCCGGTGTCGTTGATTTCATGGAGAAAGTAACCATCAGGTAAGGGAAGAGGGCACTAACACAACTTCCGATCAGGGCATTGATGAGCAGCCAGTAGAAGAAGTTACTGGTCGGAACTAAGAGCATAGCGACTCCCAAAATACCAGCTCCAACCAAGATCATAAGCATCAGATGGCGTTTTTGATCTGAAAGGCGTGTGGTTAGGCTTGGCACTGTGAGAGAATAAGGCAAGCTAATTAGTGTAAATACAGAAGCAAGGAGACCAGATTCTACTTTAGAAAGCCCAGCTTGAACGGCCATGGTTGGCAACCAAGTCATGCTGGTGTAAAAGAGGAGTGATTGAAGACCTCCATAAATCATGATGGCCCAGACGTATTTATTGGTATACCACTTGCTATCAGACTTAGTAGCTTGATTCCTTTCCAAATGGTGGTTGTAACGGAGATTTGGAATCCAAACGACCAAGGCGATCGTACACAAGATGGTCAAAACATTGACCAAGCCTTGCCAAGAAGTGGCTTTGGTGATGGGAACGGCGACAGAAGCAGCCACAGCGGTCGACATCCCCATGGATGTAATATAGAGCGTGGTCAAAAAACCAAGTTGCTTGGGTTTGTTTGCTTGGATCAAGCTTGGAAGCAGGACATTGAGAAAGGCGATACCAGCTCCAATCAAGATGGTCCCTAAATAGAGAAAAGGAAGATTGATCGTGCGAATGGCAGATCCAACGGTAAGGACGATCAAAACGAGAAAGAAAAGACGCTCGATTCCCAGTCTTTTTGCAAATTGAATCGCAAAAGGAGAGAAAATCGCAAAAGTCAGAAGAGGCAGACTAGTCAAGAGCCCCAGAGAGCTGACGTCCACTCCTAAGCCAGCGGCAATATCAGATAAGACGGTCGGTAGCGTCGTAAAGGGCGTCCGCAAAATAATACCAAGCATGATGATGCCTGGGATCAATAAACGAGAATGTGTTTTCTTCATAAATACCTCTCTGTCAAAAATTTCTCTTCATTATAACATAGATTGGGGGTAAATAGAAAATAGAATCAAAAACGATGGGTTGGTTAGTGAACTGGTACGTTTTTCAAAGGATCGTAGTCCTCACTGTCGTTCGAACTGCATCAACGTACCTAAGCTCACTAACGTTCGTAAAAAATAAGGAACGTAGTTTTCGCTTCGCTCAAACTGCATCAATATCTCTAAATTCGGTTGAACTATCTGAGTTCACCTCATTCAATTTTCTAAGGACCGTAGTTCTCACTGCCGTTCGAACTGCATCAACGTACCTAAGCTCACTAACGTTCGCTAAGGTACGTAGAGAAAAAGGCCACCGGTTTTGGTGGCCCTTATAGGGAGATTATTATGAAAAAGTTTAGGATTTTCTATCAAATAAAGTTAGGAGGTCTTCATTTGATGGTTTTATTATAGCCCGACTTGCTTAAAGAAAACTTAAGGAAGGGTTTTCTTTTTGAAAATAGGTCTTAGGTCTGAGAGGGATTTATTCGCTGAAGAAATCAATGCTGGTATGGTTGAGTTCATTGACTCGGAGCATAAATTTGGTTTTGATTTGAACCAAGGGGGTTCCGAAATTTTCAAGTGCAATCAAGCCTTCGAGTGCTTTCATGACCTGCTTGGCACGGTAGACCCCTTCCTTGTCGTTTAAGCCAAGGAGAGCATAGACCTGCATAAATTCCAACTGCATGGAGATACTGGTGTTCAAAATCGGCTTGCGCTTGCGTAGCTGGTTAATGGACTGGAGGAAATTCTTAGCTTCTAGGTAGAGTTCTTTTTTAATCAAGTAGTTCGCCAAATTCAGTAGCAAAGAGGCCAATGCATTGGCAGAGTATGCTGAATAACTGCTTTCAAACAGTTCTAGTGACTCCTTTCGAATCTTAGCCACCACTTCATAAGGCAAGACGGATAAAAGGGCAATGGTGAAGTCCTGCTCAATTTCATTTTGATAGGCAAACGGTACTTCTTGAGCGATTCGTTGAATCGAGACGGGCGCGTCCTCCAGGTGGATTTCTTTTCCCATCGCATTATTGACATTGATTTCAAGCGAGCGCAAATAGAGTTGCCAGAGCTCTTTGTTTTCCTCTGCTACAGGTGATTTCTCATGTTTTAACCGATCGATGATTGCTAAGAAATCCATATTTTCTTGGTTGATGTATTTCATCAAAATAGGGCTAAAATTTTGAATGGTTAAGCCAGGATAATGGGACAAAAAGGTATCCCAATCCACCCCCATAGACAGCAAGAGGCGAGAGAAGGTTTCGATGGTTACTCCTTTTTGAGAGCGCTCAAATTGGCTGAGGAACTGAGGAGAGACAATATCTGCAGCGACTTCTTTGAGAGAAAGACCGCGTGCTTCACGAATTTTTCGAAATGTTGGACCAAATGGAGAAGATGAGGACATAAGAAACTTCCTTTCTATTGTACTCCCCTAGTATAGCTCAAAAAGAAATAAAATTAAACTCTGAGTTTAATTTTCGGTCAAAATACGAGAATTTTTCTTATTTTTAAGAAAAATGAAACTATAGTTTACATGCCCCTTTTTTAGGAAAGGATTTTTGATAAAATAGGGTCAATTCTAGAAGATAAGTTTGTAACAAAAGGAGATTTACAATGACGACACAAGAAATTTTACAGCTATTAGATGAAAAGCGCGTGCTAACAGCACCAGCCGCAGTCGCTTGGGATGAAGTCCAACGGCAACAAAACCGCTTGAATCGAGCAGCGAAAAGACTCAATGGACCAATCACTGTAACGATGGCCCTCAATCTTCTTTTCGCCTTCACGATTTTTCTCTTAGAACAAAGCCATCTAATGAACGGATTCCTATTGATGCTTGCCTTGATGGGTGTGCTGATTGCGTTCAAATATTTTGTGTTTGTAGCTCCAGCCAAACAAGCTCTAGCCAATGCTCAGGCCCTCTATAACCAGGAGATCAGCCAACCAGCTTACCAACAAGGGCTGCAAGGTTTTCCACAAAAATTTTACAATTACCATGACCTCTTCCGACTATATAACTTAATTGCAGAAGGACGTGCCTCTACCTTGCCAGAAGCTTATAATCTGCTTGAAATGCAACAATTCCAAGAAACACAAGTGAATTTGCAAGAAGAAGCCAACGCCCTACAAGCCGATAACGCACGCAGTTCAAGGGTCAGCGCTGTGGCTAATGTGGTCACAGCCTACAATACCTATCCCATCCACAAAGATATGTAATGGAAGAGAGATAAAAGATGAAAAGCCTCTACAGAAGTCTAGACTGAGGATCCAGATTTTTGCAGAGGATTTTTTCGCGTAAGGATCGTAGTTCTCACTGTCGTTCGAACTGCATCAATATCTCTAAATTCGGTTGAACTATCTGAGTTCACCTCATTCAATTTTCTAAGGACCGTAGTTCTCACTGCCGTTCGAACTGCATCAACGTACCTAAGCTCACTAACGTTCGCTAAGGTACGTAGAGAAAAAGGCCACCGGTTTTGGTGGCCCTTATAGGGAGATTATTATGAAAAAGTTTAGGATTTTCTATCAAATAAAGTTAGGAGGTCTTCATTTGATGGTTTTATTATAGCCCGTCTTGCTTAAAGAAAACTTAAGGAAGGGGTTTCTTTTTGAAAATAGGTCTTAGGTCTGATAATTTTTTTCAACAGAAACTATTTAGATTTTTTCCTAAATAGAGTTGACAAAATGATAGCGGAGTTGTACAATCTATTTAGAAAGATATCTAAATAGATTGGTGGAGATAAAGAATGAATTTTGCGCAAACATTCAAAGCTTTATCAAATCCGATAAGAAGAAGTATCTTAGAACTGCTAAAGGCGGGGAAATTATCTGCTGGTGATATCGCTAGCCACTTTGATGTAGCAGGAGCGACCATTTCCCACCATTTAAGCATCCTCAAGCAAGCGGATTTAATTCGAGAAGAAAAAGAGAAGAATTTTATCTACTATGAACTCAATACTTCTGTCTTGGAGGATTTAATGGTCTGGCTCGTTGATTTGAAAGGAGACTCTACTGATGAAAACGAATAAAAAACTATTGCTATTGACTTCTATTGTGATCCTTTTCCCCATGTTTTGGGGGTTGATGATTTGGTCGCAATTACCTAACCAAATCTCGATTCACTTTAATATTGCTGATCAGGCCGATAACTTCCAACCAAAACCCCTGGTTGTGTTTGGCCTTCCTATTTTCCTTCTTTTGGTGCATCTGTTTGTGATCTTTATGATCGGACGTGATCCTAAGAATCGCACGATGAATGAGAAAATGGTCAAAGTAAACCACTGGTTGACTCCAATCGTTTCCTTAAGTATCTCCTATCTCATCTATAGCAAGGCGCTAGGCTCTACGACCAATCCATCTGTTTTTGTTTCGGTTTTGCTAGGCCTCATCTTTGTGATCATGGGCAATTACATGCCTAAGTTGAAAGTGAACCATACGGTCGGAATCCGTCTGCCTTGGACCTTGCAGAGTGAAGATAACTGGCAAAAAACCCATCGCTTGGCAGGGAAGTTGTGGGTCCTCGGAGGTTTGATCCTCCTACTTGAATCAGGTATTCAGTTCGCCGTCCCTTATGTAATGGGGATCGTCATCCTCACCATTGTTCTCATTCCGATCCTATATTCTTATCAATTAAGTCGGAAAAATCGTTAGAATGAAAAACAACCAGAGAAGAAGCAGTCGTGAACTGTTTCTTTTCCGGTTGTTTTTGCTTGTTTTCATAAGAATACGCTCTTATACCGATAGCAATTGAAAGTTAGTTCAATTCTTTATAATATAAAGAAGATTGCATGGTATAAAGCTCTTCATAGTATTTGTTGGTTTTCATTAAAGCGTCATGTTTATCAAATCCCTCAATCCTTCCATTTCTTAATAACAAAATTTTATCTGCTTGTCGGACGCTTGATAATCGATGTGTAATGAAAAATACGGTTTTTCCTTCCGTTAATTTTAAGAATTTCTCGAATAATTCATATTCTGTTCGGGCATCGAGTGCAGCTGTAGGCTCATCTAGAATCAGTATAGGTGAATGAGAGAAGAAAGCTCTTGCCAGCGCAACTTTTTGCCATTGACCTCCTGAAAGGTCACGACTATGATCAAATTTTTTTCCAAGAATAGTATTTAGGTCTGATAGACTACTTTCAAACCCACTGTCCTCTAACGCCTTTAGGATTTGATCATCTGCATTGATCTCCTGTATATTTGAAATGCCCACGTTTTCTCTAAGGGTAAGATCAAATTTAGAAAAATCCTGAAAAATAGCGGAGACATTTTCCCTAAATTTCTCTGGGTCAAAGTTACTAATCGAGATGTTATTGATCAATAATTCACCCTCTTCAATATTGTAAAATCGGGTAAGTAACTTAATCAATGTGGTTTTTCCTGCGCCGTTTTCTCCAACAATAGCAATCTTTTCTCCCTTATTGACGCTGAAGCTGATATGTTTTAAGGCATAGTTTTCATTAGTTGGATACTTAAATGATACGTCTACGAAATCTATTTTTTCAATACTTGATGGCACGGCAACTGTAGCGCTCTTAGAGTCTGATGGCAGTGCAATAAACTTGAAAAATTTTTCCATATAAAGCAAGGTGTCGTACAGCAAACTAGAATCTTCAATCAATCTTGACATACTATTAATGGCATACACAATACTTGAAGAAAAAAGCATTACAGCTCCAATTCCCAATTGTCCTACTTTGATAGAATAGATGATATAGATAAAACTTCCTACACTCAATAGAGCGGTTAAAATCAAAAAAATGACAGAACTGTTAAATTTTTTTAACCTTGTCTTTTGAATATTTCTTTTTATACTGGAGAAAGATTGAGTATACTTCTTCATAAAGAAGTTGTAGAGGTTGTATAGTCTCACATCTTTGATCGCTTCTGACGATAGTAAAACCTGGCTATAATATTCTAGTTTTCTTGATTCTTCACTGTTGGAAACAAGGACTTCAAAAGCTTGCTGTTGAAGGGAATAAGAAATCATTCCTTGTGGAACTAAAACCAGCAACATGAGCAAGGCAATGACTGGATGAAATGATGCAAATATAACCAGCATTGAAATAAACAGTATTGCATTTGAAATAATGCTTGTCCCAAAGACCAATAAATTCACAGGTCTCCAACTTGCTTCTGAACTTAATAATTGAATATCATTATAAAAATTATTGTCTTCAAAATAGTCAATTGTCTGAATTTCCTCAGATTTTTTCATAATATCACAGTTCAATGTATAGGTAAGATCGTCTGTTAACTTGCCTTGAATCATTGTTGTTAATGGCGTAAATATATTATTTAAAAGGAAAGCTACCCCCCATACTCCAAGCAATAAAAATAATAATTGTTGTGACAGGTTGTTCATTCTATTAATGAGTATATTTGCAATATACAATGATAACGAAGGTAATAATGCCTGGATCGGTATCGTGATAATCAAAACTAAAATATTGAATGTCGATGTTTTCCACAGATAGAGGATACTTTTAACATACAATACAAGGTAAGTTTTATATTCGCTAACTTTAACCATTTGTCCCCCCTCACTAATAAAGTTGTAAGCTCAAAGAAAATAGGATCTAAATGAACTTTGACAAAAATAGGTAATTTCTCGAAGTGCCCTATTATGCTATATCTTACTAGGGATGATGATCTTTTTCAGGATAGCTCATAATATGTGTAAATATTTCTTTATATTTATATTTCAGATATTTTTCGTGTAGAATGAACAAAGCTACGTAAACAATCATAAAAACAATAGATAAATACAGCATATCAAATGTACTATGTCCAAAATAAGTTGCGAATTCATAAGATCCAATAGCTCCTAAGATCAACCAAGGAATGTACTTGTAATGCTTCGTTACCATAACACGGATCTCCTTTAATTAAACTAATGAGAATATCTAAAACTAAAAGTCATACCTGTACGTGTAGGATTATAAGGATCTAAGGTCATCAAAGTGCTAAATTCTCAAACCAACTTCTACCGCCAATAAACGTGGAAGTTAATTTGTCAAAACAATGCTATTAAAAAATAAAAGGGAAAACTTTTTGTTAAATAAGGTTATCGTTACTATTAACCACATATAGTTTTTAGCCAATCAACTATATGTGGTCTAAGTAATGGGATTAAGAATAGACCTACAATGATACCTAAAATAAATATTAGAAACATTTTTTTGAAGCTTTTTTTGTTCATCTATGGACACATCCCTTCAATGAATGGCATCCCCGCCATCTCCAACTATCTAACAAATTGAAGAGTGGGAGCGATGATACAAAGAATTAATAGTGATTTTTTTCACGTTTTCTACGTTTTTCTTTAATATATATGATATACTAAACATATATCGAAATGTAAAAATGTCACATATATACACATAATTAGAGGTGGAGTTGTTATGCGTTGGGATTACGGTACGATCTATAAAAAAATACGGAAATCAAAACATATTAGCCAGGAGGAAGTTTGCCAGGATTACATTTCAAGAGCACACTTGTCGCGTATTGAATCGAACCAAGTGGTGCCTAGTTTTGAGTTGATGGAGCATCTTCTAAAGCAAGTTGGCCTAGATTTCGAAGAATTTCGATATATATGCCATTCTTATCATCATTCCGATAGAGAAGAAATTATCTTATTGGCAGAAGATAACAATACCTACCAATCAAATGATAAATTATTGGAACTGAAGAATAAGAGTATAGCTTATTTAAAAAAACATCCTAATGATATTCCTGTGTCAAATATACTAAAGAGAGTAGAGGTCATTCTGTGTTTGCGAGAATCTGGTCCAGATGAGAAGGTAAGAATGATGGCCACGGAAGCTTGGAACGAAATTAAAAATCAGGATGCCTGGTATCATAGTGACCTTAAATTAATTGTCGTTATTTTATTTACACTTCCACTAGAAACAGTGATTTCTATCTGTGATGAAGTTATAGATAGGCTGAATGATTACTCTGATTATACAGAAATTCTTCCCACCAAGTATAAATTACTCTCAAATTTAGCTAGTATTTTTCTGTGGAATGGTTTGATGGAGAAGTGTACCAGTATCAGTTATCTATTGTTAGATACGGCTAAAAAAAGTAAGCGATATGATTTTCTAGGAAATGCTAAAGTGACACTTGGAATTTGTTTAAGTGATAAAAAGCTAGTTGATGAAGGCTTGCAGTTACTCGAATTAACTGATGAAATAACGTTGTTAGAAGCATGTAGGTCAGATGTGAATCGCTTTTTCAAGAAATGAGTTTCTAATTAAGAATCGTAGAAAAAAGCAAAGTTTCTTCGTTGGATAACGATGAATGTTTTGCCAGCTTAAAAAGCTAGAGTTTGAATTGAAATACAGTGCAATAGTTCGCATTTGGTAAAAAGAAAAAAGCCTTTGAAATCAACGTTTCAATGGCTTTTAGCTTAATAAATTTTTTTCTTCTGTAATTATCAAGTATTACAACCTATATTTCTTTTACTATTTTATCAAATAATTTTTCTAATTTCCATAATTCTCCATAGACAGTTCCGTCCATATAAAGGTTGTAAATTTCATCATCTTGTTCCACTCGTATTTGTGCAGAATACCCTTTTGATAGTGCTAAGGAACGAATAAGTGTTCATTTCGGTAGGCTTCGTCAATATTTGTAACATTTTGTTTATTGATTAAGACGGTGGAATTTGGATAGGTATATTGGTGATTGGGGTCGATGTACTTATAGCCCTTGTATTGATTTTTAACCAATATTCAATTCCTTTCGTCTATTGACAACGTAAGTTTTTAAATCAATCACATCTTGAACAGTAGGTTCATAATTTTCAATCATTGATGAACCAATAGCATACCAGACGGTATCGAAATCTGAAAAGTTATCAAAGGGAATCCCTAAAATTGTTAATTCTTCTTTATTTACATCAAGAGTCATGGCACACTTCCTTGTATAACGTTATCTTTATTATACCATAAAATCGGTATTTTCACCTAAAGGATAGAGACCAAAAGATATATGTAAGCGTATAGATTAATACTTACAGAACTAAAAATATTCCCCTGTTTTTAGTCCAACTGATCCCATACTTTCCAAACCAGGTCTTAAGAAAAAAGGTAGTGAAAAAGGTAGAGTTTGAATTGAAATACAGTGCAATAGTTCGCATTTGGCAAAAAGAAAAAACGCTTAAAATCAGCGTTTTTCTTCTGTATTGATTCGTATTGAATGCTTACTTCACTTCTATCTACAGTTTCTAAATCTCTAAATATAATAGAGCTGAAGCAGTGGTAAAACAAATCATCAACAAACTTGGTAATATCTTAGAAAATAATTTCTTTATAGTCCAAGTCGGTTTGCTTTAAATTATACTTTTTTCTTAAACATTTGCTACGAGTAGGTATTTCTTGTGAGTAATTTTCATCAAAAAATTTCATATATAATCTCCCTATAATCATGGAAAAGTAGTAAAAATAGTTGTTATCCTAGTTGATTAAAAAAATCTCTGATTTCCTCATCTTTTATAAAATAATATATAATTTTCCCCTCTCTTCTAGTGTCCAAGATGTTTTGATTGGCTAGTTTACGAAGATGGTGGGAGGCAGATGCCATACTGAGATTTAGTAAACAGGCTATATCACAGACACAGAGTTCTTCAACAGCAAGGAGATAAAAGATGATATTTATCTGTTTATTATCGGTAAACTTTGTTAAAATGCGAAGTGATTTTTGGATTTTTTCCTTTTCAAGGTAGTTCATTGCAGTTGTAATATTTTGTTGATTTATAATATTCACTTGGCAGATACTATCTTTTTTCATATTATTTTCTCCTAGCTTAACACAGTCCATAGCATGTCAAAAATGTTGTTTTCAATCAGGATATATAGCCCCAATCCTAAATAAACAACGGCAATAAACCATCTGCTATATTTTTCCAAAGTTTCTCCAACAGAAGGGACTTGTGCCAATTTTTGGGCAGAAAAAACCAAGAGATAAATCATGACTAGAAAAGTAAGTAAAGTCACTATCAAATTCGCTAAATTTAAGGTAATAAAATATGGGACAAAAACACCAATATTGTCGGCACCACAACTTGCAAAAGTAATCATAGCGACTAGAAAAATCAGGTTTTTATTGTCTTTTTGCAAACCATCTTTTGCAATAGCTTCTCCATCAGAATCTCCTAAAAGCAAAACTTTGAGGCCTAGGAAAATTGGAATCAAACCGAGCAAACCTAAAATCTCTTTACTAGGAATATAATTTAAGACAAACGCAAAAAGTAAACTTAGCAATATTAGACTAACAGAGCCTAGAAATTGTCCTAAATAGATGTTAATGATGTCTTTTCTGCTTTTTCTTTTGGCAAAAAATAACATTAGGATAATAAGTAAGTCTACGGCTGTCCCAGAATACAGGATTATTGAAGTAACAACATTTTGAATCATAAAATACCTCATTCAAATATATTTTTGAATGTATTCTAACATTAAACTTTGTAGATGTCAACTTCAGCTCCATCAAAATATAGATAAGAAGGTAGTGTACCAAACATTAAAAAGCCCTGCCATCGAAATGATAGCAGGGCTTAACTTCAATATCCAGATGATATATTTATCTAAAAAAGGTAGAGTTTGGACTGAAATATAGTGAAATGTATTGAGATTGAAAAAAGAAAAAACGCTTAAAATCAGCGTTTTTCTTATGTATTGATTCGTATTGAATGCTTACTTAACTTCTGTAAACACAACGTGTTTGCGAAGTTTTGGTGAGTATTTCTTCAATTGAAGACGGTCTGGAGTGTTACGTTTGTTTTTAGAAGTAAGGTACAAGCGTTCACCAGATTCTTTGTGTTCAAGTGTAATATTTACGCGCATGGTATCTCCCTTCTATTATT
>OATR01000085.1_pt1 | contig 47376 bp, 47 predicted proteins | sample 1476031 | NCBI WGS metagenome assembly OATR01 (sample SAMEA2579982, study PRJEB22360) | human gut metagenome | biome: human gut; feature: human-associated habitat; material: faeces | place: Denmark | collected 2008/2010
GCTGGGAAGTTTCCTGGTGGCTTTATGAAACGGGAAGGACGTCCTTCAACAGATGCGACTTTGACAGCGCGTTTGATTGACCGTCCAATTCGTCCTATGTTTGCGGAAGGTTTCCGTAATGAAGTGCAAGTCATCAATACGGTTCTTTCTTACGATGAAAATGCATCTGCCCCAATGGCAGCGATGTTTGGTTCATCATTGGCACTTTCTATCTCAGACATTCCGTTTGACGGACCAATCGCTGGGGTACAAGTAGGTTATGTGGATGGGGAGATCGTCATCAACCCAACACAAGAACAAGCTGAGCGCTCGCTTCTTGAATTGACAGTTGCTGGTACCAAACACGCTATCAACATGGTAGAGTCTGGTGCTAAAGAATTGTCAGAAGAAATCATGTTGGAAGCTCTTTTGAAAGGGCACGAAGCCGTTAAAGAATTGATTGCCTTCCAAGAAGAAATCGTAGCAGCAGTCGGAAAAGAAAAAGCAGAAGTGGAATTGCTTCATGTAGATGCTGCATTGCAGGCTGAAATCATCGCAGCCTACAACAGTGACCTCCAAAAAGCGGTCCAAGTAGAAGAAAAATTGGCGCGTGAAGCGGCGACTCAAGCAGTGAAAGACCAAGTCATTGCTGCTTACGAAGAAAAATATGCAGACAACGAAGAATTTGACCGGATCATGCGGGATGTGGCTGAAATCTTGGAACAAATGGAACACGCTGAAGTGCGCCGCTTGATCACGGAAGACAAGGTTCGTCCTGACGGTCGTAAGGTTGATGAAATCCGTCCGTTGGATGCGCAAGTCGACTTCCTTCCTCGTGTGCACGGTTCAGGTCTCTTCACTCGTGGACAAACGCAAGCTCTTTCTGTCTTGACCTTGGCACCAATGGGTGAAACCCAAATCATCGATGGGTTGGATCCTGAGTACAAGAAACGCTTTATGCACCACTATAACTTCCCACAATACTCTGTAGGGGAAACAGGTCGTTACGGTGCGCCTGGTCGTCGTGAAATTGGTCACGGTGCTCTCGGTGAGCGTGCTCTTGCTCAAGTATTGCCAAGCTTGGAAGAATTCCCATACGCGATCCGTTTGGTAGCAGAAGTCTTGGAATCAAATGGTTCTTCATCTCAAGCCTCTATCTGTGCTGGAACACTTGCTCTTATGGCTGGTGGTGTGCCAATCAAGGCGCCAGTAGCTGGTATTGCCATGGGACTTATCTCAGATGGAAATAACTATACAGTATTGACAGATATCCAAGGTTTGGAAGACCACTTTGGAGATATGGACTTCAAGGTTGCGGGTACTCGCGACGGGATTACAGCCCTTCAAATGGATATCAAAATCCAAGGGATTACTGCAGAAATATTAGCAGAAGCTCTAGCTCAAGCCAAGAAAGCTCGTTTTGAAATCCTTGATGTCATCGAAGCAACCATTCCAGAAGTTCGTCCAGAATTGGCGCCAACTGCTCCGAAAATTGATACCATCAAGATTGATGTGGACAAGATTAAGATTGTCATCGGTAAGGGTGGAGAAACCATCGACAAGATCATCGCTGAAACAGGCGTTAAGATTGATATCGACGAAGAAGGTAACGTGTCGATCTACTCGAGCGACCAAGACGCGATTAACCGTGCCAAAGAAATCATTGCTGGTTTGGTTCGTGAAGCCAAAGTGGACGAAGTTTATCATGCCAAAGTGGTTCGTATCGAAAAATTCGGTGCCTTTGTCAACCTCTTTGATAAGACAGATGCCCTTGTTCATATCTCTGAAATGGCTTGGACGCGCACCAACCGTGTCGAAGACTTAGTAGCCATCGGTGATGAAGTGGATGTCAAAGTGATCAAGATCGACGAAAAAGGTCGTGTCGATGCGTCTATGAAAGCTCTTCTCCCTCGTCCGCCAAAACCAGAAAACAGCGAAGAAAACGGTGAAAAGACCCATCGCCATGGCGATCGTCCTCGTCACCACAACAAAGACCACAAACCTAAAAAAGACTTTACTATTACACAAAAAGATTCAGAATAAGCATTAGAAAAGGAGGAGCACGGTATGGGATGGTGGCGTGAAACCATCGATATTGTAAAAGAAAATGACCCAGCAGCACGTACCTCGCTGGAGGTCCTTTTGACCTATCCGGGCGTTAAAGCACTGGCGGCTCACCGTGTTTCCCATTTTTTGTGGAACCATGGATTTAAGCTCTTGGCGCGGATGCACAGCCAATTCTGGCGTTTTTGGACCCAGATTGAAATCCATCCAGGTGCGACCATTGCTTCCGGTGTCTTTATCGACCATGGAGCGGGCCTTGTTATCGGGGAAACGGCCATTGTTGAAAAAGGCGTCATGCTCTACCACGGGGTGACCCTTGGGGGGACAGGAAAGGATGTCGGCAAACGCCATCCAACGGTTCGTGAAGGAGCCTTGGTCTCCGCTCATGCTCAGGTCATCGGTCCAGTGGAAATTGGAGCCAAGGCCAAAGTCGGAGCAGGAGCGGTCGTCGTCTCCGATGTACCGAGTGATGTGACAGTTGTTGGTGTTCCTGCTAAGATTGTGCGGGTGCACGGTCGAAAAGACGAACCAGTCATTCACCAAGAAGAAGAAAAACGCGAATACTACATGAACAAGCTAGAGCATGCTAAGGAAGCTAGCCATCGGTCTTCGAGCTTGTAAGGAGAAAGCTACGTGATTCAATCAACCAATACATTGAATGACCACCAACTACTGGAAGCAAAGGCCCTTATTGCCATCTGTCAGAAGTATGACGGAACTTTTCGGGATCCCTATCTCTCCAATATGCTCAATTTTGATCCCAATATGCCGGCCTTTTTCCTTTATTATGAAAAAGGTGAACTTGTTGGCCTATTAACCGTCTATGCAGATGACCCAGATGTGGAAGTAGCGATTCTGGTCCACCCCAATCATCGTCGTCAAGGCATTGCGCGGGCTTTGTATAGAAGTTTTGAGAAAGAAACGGCATCTTATCCCATTGAGTCTGTGACTTTTCAGACAGAGCGTGTTTTTCTAGAGCGCCATCCTGAGTTTGCCAGCAATTGGGGACTGGTCGAGGATGAAGAGACAGAAACCTGGTTAGGTAAGGATAGAAGACCTTATCCGTTAGCAACTGTTTCCAATCTTGAAGTTGTGTTAGCAGATCGTTCGTATCAGGATCAAATTAGTCAGTTAAAATTTGAGGTATTTTCAGAGGAACATGAATCGAGAGAAGTTGTGGATAGATATGTTGCTAAAGCTCTGAAGGATCCAGAAAGTTGCCTATATATTTTATTAAAAAACGGTCAGGTTATTGGGACTTGCACGGTTGATTTATCGAGTAATACGAATTACCTCTATGGTTTAGCAATAGCCGAACTTGAACGTGGAAAAGGCTATGGAAGCTATTTGGTAAAATCCCTCGTCAACAAACTGATTGAGCAAAATGACAAGGCCTTTCAGATTGCAGTGGAAGATAGCAATGTTGGTGCCAAACGCTTATATGAAAAGATTGGCTTTGTCAAACAGACTCAGGTGGTTTATTTGAATGCGAAGGAGTAATAAATGTTATTAGAAGAATTTGAAAATGTACCTGCTGTTATAGAGCCAACTGATCGAAGCCTCCCTAGTGGTGGAGAAATCTGTGATACCATTATCTTGTCTTTTAATGGAGAAATCCTTGAACGAGTAAAGCAGATAGACGGAGTCTATGAAGGTGGCTATCTTACTAACCTAAATGGCAAATTTTCATGGTATATCTATGAAGTAGATGGACTTAAACTTGCAGTTGCTATGGCTACTATTGGAGCTCCAACGGTTGTGGATTTCTTAGAAGAACTCAAAGCGAGAGGATTTAAGAACTTTATCGTTTTGGGCTCTTGCGGAGTTCTAGATCAGTCTATTCAAGCAGATAAGATTATCCTACCAAGTTCAGCTTTACGTGATGAAGGAACCAGTTACCATTACGCTCCAGCAAGTGATGAGATTTCTTATGATGAAGCGCTTCTCTCAACTCTGGAGAACGCTTTGAACAAATCTGGTATTGAGTACATTCGGACCAAAGCTTGGACGACAGATGCCTTCTATCGTGAAACAGCAGCTAAGGTTAAACGAAGACTTGCAGCAGGAGCGAAAGTTGTAGATATGGAAGCTTCGGCTATCATGGCTTGGGCTCAATATCGACAAGCCAAGGTCTATCAATTTTTCTACACGGCTGACTATGTGGATCATCACAATCATGAATGGGATGCTAGACGCGAAGATAGAAAAGCAGATGCTATGATCTTCTTTGATATTGCTGTCGATATTGCGTTAGAGTTGGAAAAATGAGAATATAGATTCAAAATCTAGAAACAGAAAGGAAATGAAGCGTGTTAAAAATTTATGATACCATGTCTCGTGATTTGCGAGAATTTGTCCCCATCGAGGAAGGGAAGGTCCGCATGTATGTTTGTGGGCCAACAGTTTACAACTATATCCACGTAGGGAATGCCCGTTCAACGGTAGCCTTTGACACGATTCGTCGCTACTTTGAGTATCGTGGCTACGAAGTTGCCTATATTTCCAATTTTACCGATGTGGATGATAAGATCATCAACCGTGCCAAGGAAGAAGGCATTACGCCTCAGGAAGTGGCGGATAAGTACATTGCGGCCTTTCGTGAAGATGTGACGGCTCTTGGTGTCAAGCCTGCAACCCGTCACCCTCGTGTGGTTGAGTTTATGGATGACATCATTGGCTTTGTTACCGACTTGATCGAAAAAGGCTATGCCTACGAGAGCCAAGGAGATGTCTATTTCCGTGTGGAAAAATCCCACAACTATGCTAAGTTAGCCAATAAAACTTTGGAAGACCTAGAGCTAGGTGCTTCTGGTCGGACAGATGAGGAAACAGCTCGCAAGGAAAATCCGGTTGACTTTGCCCTTTGGAAAGCTGCCAAGCCGGGTGAAGTTTCTTGGGAAAGCCCTTGGGGACCTGGTCGTCCTGGCTGGCACATTGAGTGTTCGGTCATGTCAACGGGGATTTTAGGCGATACCATTGATATTCATGGTGGTGGAGCAGACCTCGAGTTTCCGCACCATACCAATGAAATTGCCCAGTCTGAAGCTAAAACAGGCAAGACCTTTGCCAACTACTGGATGCACAATGGCTTTGTCAATATTGACAATGTCAAGATGTCCAAGTCTTTGGGCAACTTTATCACCGTGCATGATGCATTGAAGACCATTGATGGCCAAGTGCTTCGTTTCTTTTTTGCGACCCAGCACTACCGTAAGCCCATCAACTTTACAGAAAAAGCTGTGCGCGATGCGGAGACCAACCTCAAGTATTTGAAAAATACCTATGAGCAACCGTTCACAGGAGAAGTGGATCCAGCAGACTTGCAAGGCTTTGTGGACAAGTTTATCGCGGCTATGGATGAAGATATCAATGCGGCAAACGGAATCACCGTTGTCTTTGAATTGGCCAAATGGATCAATTCAGGCCACTACAACCAAGACGTTAAGGATGCCTTGGCAAAGATGTTAGAAGTCTTTGGAGTGGTCTTTGTTGAAGAAGTCTTGGATGCGGATATTGAAGCCTTGATCACTGAACGCCAAGAAGCGCGGGCGAAGAAAGATTTTGCGCGAGCAGATGCCATTCGTGATGAATTGGCTGCGCAAGGAATCAAGCTCTTGGATACAAAAGAAGGCGTAAGGTGGACTCGTGATTGATGTCAATCTGATTAACGGCATAGCCCTAGCCTTTGAGGGAGATGCGGTCTATTCCATGTATATTCGCAGGCACCTGATTTTTCAAGGGATGACCAAGCCCAATAAGCTTCACCAGACTGCAACCCGCTATGTCTCTGCTAGAGCTCAGGCCAGCTTGATTGAAAGCATGCTGGAGCAAGACATTCTGACGGAAAAAGAGTTGGAGATCTACAAGCGCGGTCGCAATACCAATAGTCACACCAAGGCCAAAAATGCGGATGTCGTAACCTACCGCATGTCGACGGGCTTTGAGGCGGTCATGGGTTATCTCCATATGACGGGTGAGATCTCTCGATTAGAAGAGCTGATTGACTGGTGTATCCAGGAAGTAGAAGGGTGATAGAATGGATATCTTAGATTGGTTTCCTGAAGGAGAAATTCTAGAGCATCCGGTGCAAAAGGCTGGAACGGTAACGCTCGCTCTGCCTTCTCATCGCTGGTTGCTCTTACCAGAAGAACAACTGACAGATCGGGAGCAAAGGTTGTTGCAACTCTTAACAGATCAAGTTGTTGATGTGCCGACAGACCCTTGGTACCGTTATTTATTAGAAGGTCAAGGAGATTTGCCTATTCCTTTGAAAAAACTCCAGGTCCTTCATTGCCATCTGACACATGCCCAGGCTGAGGGCCTTGCCTCCTGGCTTGAGATGATGCGCCTGCTATTTCCAAATTATGTGACAGATTTTCAGCTGGGGAGTCAGGATATTCTCTTTATCTTGGATCAAAGTCAGTTTTATTCGGTTGCAGCGATCCTCAGAGATACCTTATCGGCCATGGAGTATGACTTTAACCTTGGGATGGTCTTGGTCTTGGGTCAAGTCTGGCCTATCCAAGCAGAATTGCCCCTTACCACACTGGTTCAAGCTGAACGCGCGGTGATCCAGACTTGGGGCTATAAGGATCGGATCTCCGCTGTCCATCGCTTCTCCCAGCTCTACCTTTGGGCCCTGAATGAATCGATAGGAGAGCTTGCGACGATCAAGCAAGGCTTGCATCAGTTGATTAGCAGTCAGGACCAATTAGAAGAAATTATTTTGGCCCTGTGGGACAATGCGGCAGTGGTGACCAAGGCAGCTCAACAGCTCTATTTGCACCGCAATTCTCTCCAATATAAGATTGATAAGTGGGAAGAATTGACCGGTCTTTCGCTCAAGGAATTAACAGATCTGAGCCTGTGTTACCAGGTTATTTTAGAAGATCAACTCTAGTTTTGTGCACCTTGCACAAAACTCTTTTTTTTATTTTGTTCAGGTTGCTATAGAAATGTGAAGCGTTTTCAATTACAATAGGATCAGAAATATCAAAGGAGTACCATCATGGTAGAATTAAATCTTAAAAATATTTACAAAAAATATCCAAACAGCGAACACTACTCAGTTGAAGACTTCAACTTGGACATCAAAGACAAAGAGTTTATCGTTTTCGTAGGTCCTTCAGGATGTGGGAAATCAACGACGCTTCGTATGATTGCAGGTCTTGAAGACATCACAGAAGGAACTGCCTCTATCGATGGAGTAGTTGTCAACGACGTAGCTCCAAAAGACCGTGACATTGCCATGGTATTCCAAAACTACGCTCTTTATCCACACATGACTGTATACGATAACATGGCTTTCGGTTTGAAATTGCGTAAATACAGCAAAGAAGACATCGACAAACGCGTCCAAGAAGCAGCTGAAATCCTTGGTTTGAAAGAATTCTTGGAACGTAAACCAGCTGACCTTTCAGGTGGTCAACGCCAACGTGTTGCCATGGGTCGTGCCATTGTCCGTGATGCAAAAGTGTTCTTGATGGACGAACCGTTGTCAAACTTGGATGCTAAATTGCGTGTATCCATGCGTGCCGAAATCGCTAAAATCCACCGTCGTATCGGAGCTACAACTATCTACGTAACTCACGATCAAACAGAAGCGATGACCCTTGCTGACCGTATCGTTATCATGTCTGCTACTAAAAACCCTGCTGGTACTGGTACAATCGGACGTGTGGAACAAATCGGTACTCCTCAAGAAGTGTACAAAAATCCAGTGAACAAATTCGTTGCTGGATTCATCGGAAGCCCAGCGATGAACTTCATCAATGTGAAATTGGATGGGGACCGTATCGTTGCCAATGGCTTGGATTTGAAAGTTCCAGAAGGAGCTTTGAAAGTCTTGAAGGAAAAAGGATACGAAGGAAAAGAAATCATTTTTGGTATCCGTCCAGAAGATGTGAATACAGAAACTGCCTTTCTTGATACGTTCCCTAAATCAGTTGTCACTGCAACTGTCTCTGTTTCTGAGTTGTTGGGTTCTGAGTCTCACTTGTACTGCCAAGTTGGGGATAGTGAATTCGTTGCAAAAGTAGATGCGCGTGATTACCTTGATACAGGTGCGACCATCGAACTTGGATTTGACTTGAACAAGGCTCATTTCTTCGATAAAGAAACTGAAAAGACAATTTACTAATCATTGAGTTCGAAAGGAGGCTGAGACGAATTGTCTCAGTCTCTTTTATATGAAGGAGACAAGACATGGAAAAAGATTGGTGGAAGGGGAAGGTCGCTTACCAGATCTACCCGAAAAGCTTTAAGGATAGTAATGGAGATGGTGTTGGGGATTTAAAAGGCATCACGGAAAAACTCGATTACCTGCAAAAATTGGGGATTGATATTCTCTGGCTATCTCCTGTTTACAAGAGTCCTTTTATTGACCAAGGCTATGATATTTCAGACTACTATGCCATTGATCCCCTTTTTGGGACTATGGAAGACATGGAAGAGCTAATTGCGGAAGGCAAGAAGCGGGGCATTTCCATCATTATGGATTTGGTGGTCAACCACTGTTCCAGCCATCACGAGTGGTTCCAAAAGGCTTTGGCAGATCCAGATGGCCCTTATGCAGACTACTTTTACTTCATCGAAAGTGACAAGGAGCCCAACAACTGGGAAAGTTACTTTGGAGGCAGTGTTTGGGAGCCGGTTCCTGGCACCAACAAATACTATCTTCATTCTTTCCACAAGGATCAACCGGACCTCAATTGGCAAAATCCTGTCTTGCGCGAGGAAATTTACACCATGATCAACTGGTGGTTGGACAAGGGAATTGCGGGCTTTCGGATCGATGCTATTATCAATATCAAAAAAGATCTAGAATGGCGTTCGTTGCCATCAGATCGGGGGAATGGCCTGGTCCCAGTGCCGGAATCATTGGTGAATGCTCAACCGATTGAACCCTTCTTGCAAGAGTTAAAGGAGCGCACCTTTGCTAAGTACAATGCCTTCACTGTTGGGGAAGTGTTCAATGAAACCGACGAAGAGTTACATTTCTTTATCGGAAAAGATGGCGTTTTCTCATCGATCTTTGATTTCAAACAAACCATGCTGGGTCAGGAAGGAAAGGGTTGGTTTGACCATACTCTTCCAACAGCAGACGAACTCAAGGAAAGTATTTTCCAAGCGCATGAGCGCGCAGATAGCATTGGAGTCCTCTCAACCATCATTGAAAACCACGATGAGCCTCGTGGGGTGTCCCACTATATCGCGGAAGGCCCAGTAAACGACACCAGTAAAAAAGCCCTAGGAACTATTCAGGTTTTGCGCAAGGGAATTCCGTTTATCTATCAAGGCCAAGAAATTGGAATGGAAAACCAAGTCTTTGAATCAGTAGAGGACTTTGATGATATCGCGACCATCAATGGCTATCATGTCGCTAAAGAAGCTGGTTTGAGCGAGGAAGAAGCCTTAGCAGTGATTGCCAACTACAGCCGAGACAATGCGCGGACACCGATGCAGTGGACAAGAGAGCCAGGTCTGGGCTTTAGCAATGGACCTGCCTGGTTGATCAGTCCCAAACCAGATGATTCCATCAATGTGGAAGATCAGGAAAAGGATCCAGACTCTATTTTGAATTATTATCGCCGGCTGACGGCTTTGTATCGCCATCCCCTCTATGGAAATACCATCCGCTTTGGAGAAATGATCCCAGCTTATCGGGATCGTGAAAACATCATCGCCTTCGAACGCCGTGGAGACAAGCGCCTCCTGATTGTCAGTAATTTCCAAAATCGCCAGGCCACTTTGGAGTTGCCAGCTCCGATTAAAACGGTCGTTTTAAATAATACCGCAGGGGTGTTCCAAGAAGGAGACCAGGTATTAGAATTGGCCCCTTACCAAACTGTCGTGTTGGAATTAGCAGAATAGCAAAGAACCTTCGCAAACGCGAAGGTTCTTTTCATGTCATCCAAGTCTAAAGCTGAAACTTATTTAACTTCTTTCTTTTGCAAGAGGAGGAAGCCTCCGCTAACGGTTAGCAAGAAGCCTGAAAGAATGAAGTGCGCCGTTGTGTCTTCTCCAGTTTGTGGCAATTGTGCCTTGGATGGACTTTCTTGGAAGCTTTGTCCCACTTGGTAAGTCAAGGCTTGCATACTTTCTCCATTTTCAGTTGTCATTTCTTTTTGTGGAAGGAGAACTTTAGGAGTCTCCTTCTTGGTCAAGATTGGCTGTGGAGTGGTTGTTTGGTTATGAATTGGAACCACCACTTGATCTGGTTCTTTCGCTGGAACGTAATCCATCAAGCTTGCTAACTTGCTGCCAAAGATCGCATTGGTTACCCAGCGGAAGAAGTGGACAGGGTGTTGACGGTTGGTTGGATTTCCTGCATAGACAAAGAGTGGTTGTCCCATCAGTTCTCCAGAGATCGCCATAACTTTGTTGGCTAGAACATCGTTATGTGGCCACCAACCTGCAATATAATAATCGCTCGGAGCAATACTCATCAAGGTTTTGAAATGCTCTGGAACCTTTTCAATCCAGTTTCCTGAGTTGGAGTAGAAGAGGGTATTCTTCTTGTATCCGCTGGTCAATGGATCCTGATCATCAATGATCGCCTTCATTAAGCCTTCGTAGTCACTACCGCCTTTTAATTTTTCAGCGTCAAATCCTGCAAGAACTCCCAGTTTTTCCAGTTTTTGCATGGCTTCCCCGCCGATGACGAGAGTTGGTTTCTTACCAAAGATGGAAGCGTCAAAGCGGTTGCTTTCCAAAATAACAACATCCGCTTCTTCTGGAGTATTGACAATTTGGAAGCCTAATTTTTCAAGGACCAGACTAGTATGAGCAGGCGCATCGACTCCAGCCCAATTATAGTGGTAGTTTGGAGAGTAGACCTTCATCGGTTTTAAGGTTGGTCCACTTGGCACTTTGTAGAGGGCATCGCCATAGATGGCATGGTTTGGTAGGAGCGAAGCAAAGGTATCACGGTCAACGATGTAGCCATCATCTGTCAGGTAGACTGATTTTCCTTGTGCAATAGCCTGGTTGACAGCTTTAACGGCACTGGCAGAGGTATTTGCGATCACATAGTAAGGCGCTTTTGGATCGATCTCAGAGGTCCGAGTCGCGCGGGTAGTTGTGACTTCTCCTAGCTTGCCTGTAAAGAGACCGTCCTTGAAGACTGGTTCTGCTTTGAACCCTCTCATATCAGGGAAGTTGACGAGAAGTTCCGCATACATAGCAGCCCAGGCGGATTCATTAGAACCTTTATAGAGGATATGGTTGGCATAGCCTCGTTTGGCTTGGGCCATGTCAATGACCAGGTCTCCTTTTTTGTAGGTAGCAGTATCTTCTTTGAGCTCTTTAACGAGGACACCATTGCGTTTGAAGTAGTCGATCATATTGAAGGCTTCTTGGGCATCATTGTCCTTGTCGAGGCTCATTGGGATGACGTAGTAGTCTGGGAAGAATTTCGGGCGACCATTTTTCACACGTCCAACGATTTCCCCATTTGGCCCGACCAGTTCGTTTTCTGCTTTTGGATCTTCGATTTTGTTGAGGCCACGAAGGTAGAAGTTAAGGCGCATTTCAAGAAGCTTGTCTGGATCTTGGTTGAGGAAGTCAATGCCTCCGAGGACAGCATTGCGACCAGCCTTATAAGACTCTTGGTTGGATTCTGGGATTTCAATGGTGTGGCCCAAGATGCCGTGATAGACAGCATAGACACCTGTATAACCAGAGAAGGAATCATCCCAGCCATCTCCCCAATCCAGTTTTGGAATGATGTAACTATCGTATTTGGAATTGGCAACCCCTGCACGACCCATATGGTGGGCATTTTCCAGCATGAGGTCGGCCATGAGGTCGTATTCAAAGTTCGGATCATGCGGAGGTGTTGCAGGCTCAATCAAGAATTCTTTGATAAAGCCATGGATATCGTAGAGAGCGATCGGATTCCACTTGTTGATCATTTGGATGACGGTACGTACTTCTGGGTTGGTTTGGTAGCTGGCATCCCGATTTGGATCAAGCCCGTTTGCTAGGGCCCGCAAGTTGAGAGCATCTCCGTCTGGGTTTTCGGTAAAGTCAAACAAGAAGATGAATTTATTAAGCAAGCTTGGAATGTCGAGAGTAACTGTTTTAGCATTTCCAGCTTCATCTGTGGTGTTAAAGCTCACCTTTTCCTTGGTCGCAAAGGTATTGAAGAGGCCTGTGATGATGTCGATTCCTGGTTGTTCATCCGCATGCGTATTATGAACTAGGACAGGCAGTTTGTAATCCAAGGTCTTGTCCTTCAGTGCGGCCAGCATTTCGCTTGGTTTAGTTAAAGCTGTAGGATTGGTGCTAGACAGGTAGTGATCGATGCTGGCTTGGTCCTTACTCACAATTCCCATCTTCATATCCCGGCCTTGAGCGCTCTTACCAAGAGTTTCTAGCTGCACTAAACGATCAGGCTTTGCTTCTTCCTTGGATTTCTCAATAGCAGCTAGCATCTCTTCGTGTGTATGGTAGTCTTGGTAAGGTCGAAAAACAAGAGTTTTATTGATGGTCACACCTAAGTCTGTATTGGTTCCGACCAGCTCATGGTTGCCGATGTAGTTACGGTAAGTCCGGCGGATATTATTTGGGCTACGAAGGCTAAGGTCTTCCCCAAAGAGATCTTGCACTTCAATATGGAGATCCAAATCATTGCCGCTTGCAGTTTCTGTGATAGTAAGGAAGGGTTCCTTACTCAATGTTCCTGTTTCCATATCCCAGGTTTTCCACTCCGAGAGAGGCTTGTTGTCCAAGGTCCAGTTGATCTTGCCAGCAGCTTGAGCTTTTTCTTGGACTTTGTCGTCAATCGTGCTCTTTTCAGAGAGATAAATGGTGCTATTCTCCAATCGTGTCGCTTGGTCAGTGATCGTTGCAGCACGGTTAGTTGTTGGAGCAGCTGCTGTAGTAGGAGTTGCTTCAGAGGTCGCTTCTGGTTCCGCAGGATTGGCAAGGACTGCGGTGTCTTCTTTTTCAGCTGTAGAAGGACTGACAGTCTCAGTTGCCACAGCTTGCTTAGAAGCAGGTATCGCTTCGAGGACCGTGCTGGGTTCTGTTTGAGGTGCTTCTAAGCTATCTGCTGATACTTGGCTTTGTCCGATAACGGAAAGCAAGACGGCTGCTGAGAGACTGAGTGTCGTAGTGTACAAATGTTTCTTATATGAAGACTTCATATAGAAGGCCCTCCTTAAAAAGTTATTTTCCAGTTCTAGTATATCATTTAAGGAAAGCGTTTACAATAGATTCTCGAATAAAGAAGCCTTTGCATTTTGCAAGGGCTTCTCTGTCTATTTCGTCTCCTGATGAAATTGCTGGTAAAAATGGACCTTGACCTGGATGAAGGTTTCTAAATCTCTCAACAATTGGAGCAAGGTGGCGCGTGTTTCGAATTCTTCCCGGGTCTTAGGCAAGGGCCGTTCGCGGAAGATCGCCAAATACTGAGTAATATCATCTAGAAGATATTGGGCAGGATTTTCCTGACTTAACTGTTGCGCAGTCTTCTTAAAAAGTTGAGCCAGGATGAGGCTTTCACTAGCTGCTAACCGACAGCGGTTGACGTTTTCTGCCATATCTCGCAGGATGTCGTTTTGACGCTTGCGCATTTCGAAGTAGTGAATGTGGTAGTTGGTTTGATGAAAAAGGTGGTTGGAGTGGTCCAGATAGACCAGATTCAAAGCGTCCTTTAGGATATCATCCAACTCCTTGATCAAGCGGGCATCGTTGCGACCATCTCCTTTCCCAAGCATGTCTGCAAAACGACCAAGGATCTTTTTCAGTTGGTCTTCGACAACATCATGGTAGTGATCAATCGCAGCCTGATTAGAAGGCATATAGAGATTGGCCAGCAGGGAAAAGCTGGTCCCGATTAAAAAGAGGGCAAGTTCATTGAGCAAGAGACCCCAGGAAGTGGACTGCTCTATCAAGAGGTGGGTGACGAGGACCGTACTAGGCGTGATGCCAATCTGCCAGCCCAATAGAAAGGCACAAGGAGCATAGAGAGCGATAAAGACTCCCAGTGCCCAAAGGTTGAATCCAAAAAGGGAAAAGGCGAGGCTTCCGATTGTTAGAGCTAGCAAGGTCGACATAAAGCGTTGGTAGCCTTGCTTGATCGTACTCCGTCGGGTATCAGAGACACTCAAAATAGCAATGATACCAGCTGAGATGGCATAGGTCAAACCAAGGGCAGCAGCAAGAGCAGCCGCTAAACAGGTGGCCAAGGTGAGCTTGATAGTTCGTTGAAAAAGAGGCATGGTTTCCTTTCTATTTTGCTGGTTTCGCTGAGATAGATTTCATTTCATTATACCATGAATTGGCCTCATTCCCCCTTCTTATGGTATACTAGTTTTATGGAAATGAACGATATCGTATACGGTGTCCACGCAGTCACCGAGGCTTTACAAGCCAATACTGGCAATAAATTATATATTCAAGAAGACATCCGAGGGAAAAATGTCGACAAAATCAAGGCCTTAGCAGCTGAAAAGAAGGTGTCGATTTCTTGGACACCAAAGAAAACCCTGCAAGAAATGACAGAAGGAGCTGTTCATCAAGGCTTCGTTCTTCGCGTGGCAGCCTTTGCTTACACAGACTTGGCAGCGATTCTAAAACAGACAGCCCAAGAAGCGAACCCACTTTTGTTGATTCTCGATGGCTTGACCGATCCGCACAATCTTGGATCCATCTTGCGGACAGCTGATGCGACCAATGTCTCAGGGGTCATCATTCCTAAGCACCGGGCAGTCGGGGTAACCCCGGTGGTGTCAAAAACCTCTACCGGAGCAGTGGAACACATTCCTATTGCCCGTGTGACCAATCTCAGCCAAACCCTAGAAAAGTTAAAGGAAGAGGGCTTCTGGATCTTTGGAACCGACATGAACGGCACTCCATCTCATCAGTGGAATACGGCTGGTAAGTTGGCCTTGATCATTGGCAATGAAGGAAAAGGAATCTCAGCTAACATCAAAAAGCAAGTCGATGAGATGATCACCATTCCTATGAATGGCCATGTTCAAAGCCTCAATGCCAGTGTGGCAGCAGCCATCCTCATGTATGAGGTCTTTCGCAACCGACTATAAAATAGTAGAAAGGCAATGATATGAAACGAAAAATCTTATTGGTTGACGGCTACAATATGATTGCCTTCTGGCAGGAGACCCGCCAGCTCTTTCAAAAAAGTGAGCTCGATGCGGCGCGCAACATCCTCCTGCAAAAGATGAGCCATTATGCTAGCTTTGAAGGGATCGAAGTCATCTGTGTCTTTGATGCCCAGTATATGCCAGGAGTGCGGCAGACCTATGAGGAGTTCAATGTTCAGGTGGTCTTTACGGGCGAAGATGAGACGGCAGATGACTATATCGAGCGCTTGGCGGCAGAGCTCAATACGCCCCTCCACCAGGTATCTGTTGCAACCAGTGACTTAAATGAGCAATGGACCGTCTTTGCTCAAGGGGCTCTTCGGGTATCCGCGAGAGAGTTAGAAAAACGGGTCGCAGTCGTCAAAGGAAACCTCAATCAGGCGCAGCGAGTGGTCAACGATCAAAAACCACCTTTGCGACCGCTCGATCACCAAGTATTAAGACAATTACAAGAAATGATGGGAGACAAGTAATGACATTTGAAATTTTGACTGATTCAACTGCAGATTTGGACCAAAACTGGGCTAAGGAACACCAGGTAACCATTCTCGGCTTGACCATTGAGTTAGACGGGACAGTATACCAGACAGTAGGAGAAGGTCAATTGACCAGCCCTGAGCTGTTAGAAGCCATGAAAAATGGGGCCAAACCGACAACCAGTCAGGTCAATGTGGGCCAATTTCAGGAAAGCTTTGCGCAGTTTGCCAAAGAAGGAAAAGCTGTGCTCTATGTCGCCTTTTCATCGGTCTTATCTGGGACCTATCAGAGTGCCGTCATGGCACGTGATTTAGTCTTGGAAGACTACCCGGAAGCCGTGATCGAGATTGTCGATCCAAAGGCTGCTGGGATTGGAGAGGGCTACTTAGTCATGCGGGCGGTAGCTGCGCGTGATGCAGGCCGTTCCTTAGCAGAAGCCAAAGAAGAGATCATGGCTCTAGCTCCAAAACTGCGGACCTATTTCCTCGTTGATGATCTCTACCACCTCATGCGTGGTGGTCGCCTCTCAAAGAGTGCTGCGATCATGGGAAGTCTAGCCAGCATCAAGCCCATTCTTTGGATAGATGCGGAAGGGAAGTTAGTGCCTATTACGAAAGTCCGTGGCCGCAAAAAAGCCGTCCGAGAATTACTGGAGTTGATCAAAGCCGATATCGGTGAAAGCACAGCCTTGGTCTCTTATACAAACGATCTAGAAGGAGCCGAAGCGTTGAAGGCAGAAATGCTTGCGCTTGATGGCATCGACGAAGTCCTTGTGATGCCTCTTGGACCAGTCATCTCCGCCCACGTCGGCCCAAATTCCTTGATCGGATTTGTCATAGGAAAAGAAAATCGCAAATAATTTTCCAAATCGGTTGACTTTTATCTTAGAATTTTGATACAATAGTAGGCGGTATTGTTTACCCCATTTGTAAGGCCCCGGAACCTTTCAAATACCCTGCGGACTGGAACATCCGCCCTGTAAACAAAAACGATATTCATATAGGAGAAATCATGAACAAAACTACATTCATGGCTAAACCAGGCCAAGTAGAACGCAAATGGTACGTTGTTGACGCAACTGATGTACCTCTTGGACGCCTTTCAGCAGTTGTTGCTAGCGTGCTTCGCGGAAAAAACAAACCAACATTCACACCTCACACTGATACGGGTGACTTCGTAATCGTTATCAATGCTGAAAAAGTTAAATTGACTGGTAAAAAAGCATCTGATAAGATCTACTACACTCACTCAAACCACCCAGGTGGATTGAAATCAATCTCTGCTGGTGAACTTCGTTCTAAAAATGCAGTTCGTTTGATCGAGAAATCAGTTAAAGGTATGCTTCCACACAATACTCTTGGCCGCGCTCAAGGTATGAAATTGAAAGTATTCGTTGGAGCTGAGCACACTCACGCTGCACAACAACCAGAAGTTCTTGATATTTCAGGACTTATCTAAGGAAAGGAACAATAAAGTATGTCACAAGCACAATATGCAGGTACTGGACGTCGTAAAAACGCTGTTGCACGCGTTCGCCTTGTTCCAGGAACTGGTAAAATCACTGTTAACAAAAAAGATGTTGAAGAGTACATCCCACACGCTGACCTTCGTCTTGTAATCAACCAACCATTCGCAGTTACTTCAACTGTAGGTTCATATGACGTTTTCGTTAACGTTGTAGGTGGTGGATACGCTGGTCAAGCAGGAGCTATCCGTCACGGTATCGCTCGTGCCCTTCTTCAAGTAGACCCAGACTTCCGCGATTCATTGAAACGTGCAGGACTTCTTACACGTGACTCACGTAAAGTTGAACGTAAGAAACCAGGTCTTAAGAAAGCTCGTAAAGCATCACAATTCTCAAAACGTTAATCAACTCGATTATATCAACGTTTACAGACATTCAAGAGTATTCTCTTGGATGTCTTTTTTGATGTAAAAAGAGATAATTTCCACCAAAATTTCCACCATTTTTCCACCATTACTTTTTCAAGCTACGAAATGCAATATCACCTACAGTTCGATTCACTATATCTTTTGTATTTACATAAGTTTTTGTAACTTCTTTATTACTATGAGTAAGTGCTTCTGAAATGGCTTCAAGAGAAACGCCTGCTTGTTTAGCAAGAGTAGCACCAGTATGTCTTAGTTTGTGTGGTGAAGCTGGTGCTAATTCGGGGTGTCTTCGTCTAACTGATTTCATTCTATAGTTCAGATAGTCTATATGGAGAGGAAGATTAATGTTATTAGTCCGATCATTATATGTAAAAACAAATTGTTTTTGTGTTTGCCTCAGTCCGAAAAGTTTGAGTTCTTCTTGTTGTTTAACTTTCCAATTTGCTAGAAGCTCCATTAATTCGGTGGGTGCTTTAAAGAGAGTTTTTTTGTTTCCTTTAGTTGATTTCACATTTCCAAAACGGTCTAAAGCTTGTTCTATAAGTATTTCTCCGGTTGAAAAATTGATGTGTTTCCATTGCAAAGCATAACTTTCTGATTTTCGGTCAGATAAGAAGAAGGTTGTATAAAAGAGAGTGTAGTCTTTTAGGTCAATGAGACCTGCCTCTAAATCAGTGTCAAAAGCTTGTAACCATAATTTTAGCTCCTCTTTATCGAGTGAAAGATCTTCTTCACGTTTACTCTCTTTAAGGAGAATTTTTTTATTTGCTTTAATTCTACTAATTGTTTTTCGAAGTTTATTTGATGGAATATATTCAAGCTCCTCAGCCCAATCAAAAACAGAGTTTACATAGCTCCTAATTACTTTGAAATTAGCATAACTATTTGCCTTCGGGGTAAGTAGTGATAAAATAAGTTGTTTATTGTTATTCAAGTGTTCAATGGAATATTTACCTAGAATAGGTAAAATATGTAGTCTGAATATGTTTTCTGTTTGAAAAACAGTTGCTTGGCTTGGTGGTTTTATTGTGGTTGTAGTTTGTCCAGCTTTATAGGGCTCTAACCAGATGTTTTTGTAAAAATCTTGGAAGAGAATATCACCTTTTTGGATTGGTTTATGGTTTAATTTACCCAGTCTAGCATTTTCGATATCAATTGATAATTTGATTTCTGCTTCTTTAGCTTCACGTCTTGTTTTATATCTCTTTTCAAAGAGCTTTCCCATCCCGAGTTTTGATTGGACTTCTTCTGGAATATACAGCCGTAGTTGATAAGTACCATTTTTTGTTTTCTTAATAGCCATCTCTACCTCCTTATGCGCTTATCTCTAATCGAGTCATCCACTGATTGATACTTTCTTTGCTGAAACGAATGGATTTTCCAATTCGAATATAGGGTAGTCCCATTGCAATCCAGATATCTAAAGTGTTATTGGATACACCCAGATAATTACAAGTTTGTTTTTTATTAAGAAAAGGGCTATCTGCTCCAATTTCTTCTTTAAAGTGATGAATTTCGTTTTTTAAGAGTGTTGCAATCATTTGTTGAATTTCTTGTGTTTGTTCATCAGCTAATTGTACTAACATATTTTCTCCTTTCTAATGTCCTAAAACATATGTAAATTGTTTGGCAGTTTCTGCATCAAAAGTACGGTAACTAATGATTCCTAATCCCTTAACATTACATTCTGAGACAAGAATTGAGCCGTCAGATTTAACTTGCTCGACAAACGAAACATGTCCGTATATTGGAGCGGCTCCAGCTTGTCCAGGACTAAATGAAACTGCAGAGTGTTCTGTTGGAGTATGAGTCGTTTGAAAACCTGTAGCATTCATCCACTGGCCACCATTTCCCATGTATTCTCCAAAGTTGACACCAACTTCTTTCCCTCGATTGTATACAAACCATGTACATTGTCCGTATGGATAAGATAGTCCAGTATAAGTAGAAGGGCTCATTTCTTTGGTCAAGCTATATCCTGATGGAATTTCAGAGGACGTGACACCCCCTCCGTCTCTAGTTTTTCCAGTAGTTTGTTCAGGAGCTTTTGGAGTTCCGCCATGTTCATCTATATAGGCATCGAGTTTTTTCATGGTATCGGCACGTCTTTTTCCGGATCCTGTAGTATCTGTGAAATAGACACCACCATCGGTAGAAGGATTTAGAGTACCATTCGCAAATTTCTTAGCCTTATCATCTTGGATTTTAAAGGTTTGGTTTTTATTTCCAATAATGGTTTGTTGGGTAAGTCCTACAACCGCGACTTCATCGTTGAAATGATTTGCGTATTCTGGATTGGAGTCGTAAGCACCAAAACCAAACATATTAGCTCCAGGGTTGGTAGCAACTCCAGCAGTTCCAAGAGAGCTTTCATTTAGTGCGATCGCAACAATTCCACGGACATCAAGATTAGATTTAGCTTCCCATTCTAGAAGCTTTTTCCCATTAATTCGGTTCTTATCATAGGAGATTCCTAAAGTATCTAAAAAGCCGTCTAATTGCTCTGCTTTAATTCCATAGCGATGGACAAGTAGGTTATGAGTATAGGGGTCACCATCTGACCAATGATCCACATAAGTCACACCATTTTGGGATTGGGGAGAGCCACCAGTACCGTTCCCTCCGATGGCTCCCATAAGGATGATAATAATAAGTATAGGCAGAAAAAGAGGAATGAGACCAGCTAATAGAAACCATTTTAATTTTTTCATCGAATCTCCTTTCTAGTTAATGTCTGATATAAGCGGTAAATAGAACAGTTCCAAAACGCCATTTGGCATCTAGAACGACCGAATAGGACTTGACCTGTGTGATGATTTTATCTCTTTCTTGTTCTAATACTGGAAATAAAAGAAGGAAATCGACTGAGCGTTTTCCTTCTTGGTAGGCTTGATAAAGGGTTTCTTCAAGAATTCTTGGAAAAGAAGTTCTTGAACGTATTTTAGTATTCATGTCATTCTCCTCTTAGTTGTTTTAAGCGTTCCGTCAATCGATCTCTTCGTTCAATATTGCTCCTTAATTTATCATCTCGGGTCATAGTTTTACGATAAGCACGAGTGAAAGCATTCGATCCTTGAGCTTTGTACATGGCTTGAGGATCTTTGTATTCCTCTAACTTGCGCTCAAGACTATTCATTCGGATTTGTTTAAATGGAGAGATCCATTCTTCTTTAAGGGTCTGAAATTCATCGTCTGAACTTGGAGTTGGCTCTACTGTGATTGGAGATTCTATTGATGGAATTGTTGCTTTCTCTTCGACTGGTTTAGACTTCTCAATGATTGGTTTTGTTGTAGAAGGACTTTCATCGAGTGTATCTGGTGCTTCAGATGGAGTCATTTCCTCAAATTGGTTCTCAGATTCCTTATTGGTAAAGAAGGAACCAACATTTTGGAAGTGACTCTTGGCATTCATGAGCATTCCAGCTCCCAAACCAGCACCTGCTAAAGCAAAATTCCCAAGGTGTTGAGCAGATGAAAGACTTCGTGATGGTACTTGTGAAGCCACTTCTCGGGTTTTTGTGATCCCACTTTCAACTTTATTTCCAATATCACTTGCGACCATTCGAGCTTTGGATCCAAGAATGAATTGGAGCAATTCAGCTTTGTATTTCCATAGAAAGAAATATACGAGTCCTTTTGAGACAACTGAAATGAGTAGTTTAAAGACAAGACCAAAGATGATCAAGGATGGGAGTGTTTTAAGAATGCCATCAAAGCCTGTAATGATAATGTTTTCGATCATTTTTTCAATATAGAAGACTAATAGAGTTAATAGACTTGTGATAGCTGGGAAAAGTAACCCACCAAACATGACTTTTAGAACTCCAAAGATCAAATCTTGCATTCTTGGTACAAAGGACATTAATAGCACAATTGGAAAGAGCAGGATCATCATCAGGACGAGTGTCTGAGCAATGACATTTAACATTTGAATCAAGATAACAGGTATCGCTAATACAAAAGCGTCAAAAATTTTAAATATGACATAAAACATACGAGTAAAGATGAAATCAGGCATTGCCGAAACCCAACGGTTCTTTTCGCCATCGTCATTAGCTCCATTGCCTAGTTCATCTAGATATTTAGAACGATCTTTGGATTTAACCGCTGTAAAGTTTCCATTTTTATCGCTTGTTCCTAGTACCTTACTATCGTCAAAAGTTTCTTGTTTTCCGTCTTGGCTATTCTTATATTTCCCATTTTCTTGTCCTGTATTGACAAAGACATAGGCTTTATAAGAGGTTTCTGCTATATAGCTATCTGCCATAGAATCACCGATTTTGATCGTCTTATTTTTTCCATATTCTACTTTAATATGAGTGATATTTTTAGTGACTTCTTTAGAGACATTATTGATGGTATCAAGCAGATAAAGACCACCAGAGGTCCCTGCAACTGTTCCAAAGTAACCAAAGCCAAGGATGAGAACTAGAAAAACATGAAGGAGTGTTCTTGAAAAGGATCCTTTCGAAAAGAAATATTGGTAAAAAAGGTAGAAAGCTAAGATTAGAAGCAACATTGAAACGAGTGAGTTCTTGGCAACTCCACTTCCATTTGAACCGATAAATCCTTTCCAGATACTCATTGCTCCATTAAACACATAGTTTTTATAGCTAGAGTAGAGATCAATTTTTTCAAGAATTCGTATTAACAAAGAAAAGAAGCCCACCACTGCGTTTAGAATGAAAAAGAAGAAGTTGACGAAAAGCTCATTAATCAGTACCCAAGCACCATTAAAGGAAGCAAACCCAGTTGGCTCCATGTAGGACTTGAGAGAGAAGATATCGACTCCCCTTAATTTGTCAAAAGCTTCTTGCATAGATTCACCTCCTAACTAGCGTATTTATTTTCAAGGCTTGATGATACTGTGGCTTTCATTGGTTTTAGAAGCATATCAATATCTTCAAAGATGTTGTGTACAGAAATCATATTGAGATTGCCATACACGTCATAGTACAGGCATTGACCAGAGATCATATTGTCAATCCATTCGAGATTATTTTCAGTAACTTCTAGATTGACATGTTTTAGGATATCTTCTCTTTCTGACTTTTCATAGAAAGCAAAGATGGTACCGAACCCAGTGGTATCATCGTCATTTTCTGCATCATGTACAGATTGAGTAATCAGTGCCAAGGTATTGTTTTTGGAGCGTCCAATACGACGCATATTTTTGATAACGGCTTTTCCTTCTGCGGACTTCATAAGAATCCATGCTTCATCAAAGAACTCAATAGTATCTTCATTTTCATTTCGTTCTCCAAAGTGGGTACAGAAGGCACCAAGCGCAAACATGAGGGCAATAGAATTGCGTTCATGATCTGAAATTTTTGTGGAATCGTCTTTTGGTAGTTTGAGGTTATTGACCTCTAGGATGGTCACTCGTGACTCGTAGTTAAGTCCTTGAGTGGTTCCATCTGAAAAGGCTAGTTCCAAGATAGAGTTTGTGACAATTGAAGTCAGATAACGACCAACTGATGCAATTTCTGAGGAAGTAGAGTCTCTAAGCACTTTTAATACGTGTTTAAAACCGACTTTCTCACCAGCGACCCGTTTTTCTACAATCGCATTAATAGCTTCTGTGATCGCTGTTTTCTGGTCCATTGTGACATCATCTACTGCTTGTAGTAGAAACTCAAGCATGTTTTTTGCGACCTCTACAGCTTGTTCTTTATCTAGAACGACAATAGGATCTAAGACACCGTGGTTTGATGGAAGCGAGCTATCTAGTGTCACAAAGTTAAAGTTCTCAATCTGTTTTTTGCGCTCAGGATAGAGACGTGCGAATTCAGGTGAGTTAATCACTTCTTGGTAGTGATTCCTGAGTTCTCGTTTAGGATCAATGTAAAGGGTTTTGACATTCTGTAAAGCTACACTTAAAAAGATGATCTGAGCGAGGAAGGATTTTCCTTGACCTGTTGCCCCCGTAATAATGATGTGTGGGTTCTTGGTAATCTTTCCAGCGATATCTTCTTTATTTCCTACTGTCGCATTGTAGAGGACAATGTTCTTTGAGGAATCAATAGCTTTAGCGATATTGTCCCAACGGCCTGTCCAGTTATCTACTCGGCCAATATACCAACCGATACGATTTCCAGAAGAGGTATTGGTGAAGGGCATGAGTTCTGAAAAGCCACGAGCTGTGACCATATGTGTCCAGGTGCGAGTTTTCTTTTGGAGGTTTTCTCCATAGAGCAGAGCTTGAAAGAGATAAGGTCCGTCTTGAGAGGCTTCACTAATTTCGACTCCCATATCATCAAAGTAGTTCAAAACCACTTGCCGTCTTTGACGGAGTTGGTTCACACTAGAAGCAGAAACAATCAGATAGGCTCCGTATTCGATGATATCTTCCTTGTTTCCGACTTTCTTCATTAAGTCCTTTAGGGAGATGGAACCCATGATGATCTCGTCTTGTTGAACAGTATCAGTATTTTCTGCTTCTTCCATGATATTGCGATAACGTGTATTGGAACGTCCCATTCGACCTTTGATTTTACCTGTATCAATGAATTCTGCCTTGATTCGTAGTTCAACGGGGAAGTTCAAACGTTGGATAAATTCGCCAAGATGAAAACCGTTAAATTGAACAGGAAATTTACCTACAGGAAGAATCGTCACAAAAGATGAACCATAGGGGCTTTCTAGCTTGAGAAAGCCACCTTTTAAAACTTTAATCAAGGTATCTGTGATATTGAATTGAGCACGATTGGCGAGCACCTCCTTCTTGTAATGAGGAATATAGCGGAGGTATTGCATCCGCTGGTAATAAAAGAGTTCTTCATTGGATAAACGCTTTGCCCGAAGAACGGAGAAGGCTTGGAAAATGGTGAATTCATCACTTTTATAGTCTTCATACCATGTGGGACTTAATTCATATTCATAGCCAAGGCCTTTTGCGATTTTTTCAGTGAGCTCATTAAAGCTCTCATAGGCCAAGTCTTTAACGGTAGCTCCGTGATTTTGTTTGCGTAAGGTCACTCCCACGACCCAGTCAAACTGATAAGGGATCTCCATTTCGTCTGTTAGACGATCCACCGTGTAAAGAAGTAGTTCTTCTCCTAGTTCACGACTGTCATCTGCTAGAGCATCTGAAAAGTCCCGCATTTTCTCTTCTAGAAGATAGTCTTTAGGGATCAGAGATATTTCAAAGAACTTGTTTTTTTGGAGCTTCTTCATCATTTGAGCAACCGTGATTTTGTGTTTTCCCTTTTTCTCTTCATCCGTAATCGTGATTGGAGTATTTGGAATACGATAATAAGCAACAACTGTTCGATCTTTTTTGAGGGCAAGGTTTTCATGTGTTTCCCTAATAGGATAGGTTAAAGTAATACTCATAGGTCCTCCTTTTCTATAGATTTGTTTTTTCAAAGACAATTTCTTCTACAGGCTCTATTCGGTCTTCATGGTAGATGGCTTTTTTATTGATCTTGAAGTCCCAGAAATAAATCAGGTAATCTCCAATAAAGACGTGCATCTTCTTACCGTGAGGCTCATATTCCGTATAGAATTTGGCTAATTTATAAGGAATATACCAATAGAGCAAGAGAGAAATTGAGTGAGTGATTTTTGCGAGTGGCACAAAGATAAATCCTCCAAAGAGTAACATGGCCACAAAGACGATGATAAAAACAATGAAAAAGGACAACTGCATAGGTGTTGCAAAGTACCATAGTCGAGTGCCCTTTTTTGTCTTAATTTCTTGGATCCAATAAGGAGCATTTAGGCCCTTACTGTAGTCATAAAGTCTTTCTTCATTCATACTTAGAGTCCTGATTCAATACCAAAGAGTCGAAGGAACCAGCCGACTGCTTTTAGGATATCTTGTCCTTTGGCAATTGAAACAATAACGGCATAGAAACCAACGACTGAAAAGAGTTGAAGCCAAGAGCTATTCCGCCAAGCTTTAATAGCCAATAAAACAGCAATAGCGGTGAGAATCCAAATTCCATCGCCCTGAAGGAAGGTTCGTAGATTGTTTGTATTCATAGAGTTCTCCTATTCTTTATCATTTGCATAGTTTAGTGGAATGGTGTGTTCCAATTTTGAGACATAGTAGGTCTTTTCTTTTTCTGAGAGAGTAAAGGTGAAGTTTTCTGAGTGAGTGGTGCCTCCAACCTCAAATGTTGCTTGGACATAAGCGATTAGATCATCACCGTCCTGTTTAAGATAGGTGTAGTCGATCGTTTTGAAAGTGCTATTTGCGATGATATTCACATTTTTAGCAATCAGATTAAGATTATCTTGGCTTGTGGTGTAGTTGGTAAAGAAGACCTTGAGGAATTTCCCTACTTTCTTTCGCTCGCTGTCTGAAAAATGATCATTGGCAGTGAGTTGGAGCTTATCGTCTTCGCTAAAGTGTCCAGCTTGTGAGGATTCAATGGCAGAAAACCAAGGAAGGCCAGAAACATAATATTTCCCATCTTTTTCATCAAAAGGAATATTGAAACCAGTCACAATTTCTTTTTCTTCTGTGTTGTTATCCCGATGGATGCTTTCCTTGTATTTAACCTTATAGGTCGCAACTTTTCCTTCTACAGTCACTAACTGAGAGTAGAGAAGTGAGCTGGGGTTTCGAACTTGCCCTTGAGATTTTACATCAGGGATGAAGTTGTAAAATTTATTTAAGTAGTCCACTTGCTCTTTTTGTTTTTCACCTTCTTGTGGAAGAGTGAAATAGGCATAGACGTAGTCATTCAAGTAGTACTGGAGTTTGTAGTCATATTTTCTACTAGAGTCCATAGGTTTTGTCTGTTGCTTTTGAGTGGCCTCTACTTGAGCTTGTAGTGTACTTACCTTATTTGAAAGTGTGATAGCACGGATAGATCCCAAGAAACCAACAAAAAGGAGGAAAGAAATTCCTCCTATGACGGCGATATTGACGGTCTTTTTATTGGTGACTTTTAGCTTTGGTGGGCCTCCTTTTTTCTCTACCTTTTTGAAGTGTGAGAGATATTCTTTTGCTTGAAGCAAGTAGCGTTTAGCTTTATCCATAAATCCTCCTTTAGAGACCAGCAAGCTCAATGAGTTTTGATCCTTTTGCATAAAGGCGCTTATTGGCTTTTTCGATCTCGCCGTTAATGTAATAGTAGCCTCGCAACTCAGTTTGGAGTTGTTCGATCAATTGAGGTTTTAGGTCTTTGGCTTCTTCTTTTTTTAGGAGACTATTTAATTCACCAGCCTTGGTCCAAGCCTCTCTATGATCTTTCTTTTTCAGTAATTCTCCCAGTTCATTCGTGACTTGAGAGACTTTCTTTTCAAAAATAGTTTTAGTAGCCATTTCAATTTCCTTTCTAAATTTTTCTTGATTGTCTTTGATGGTCTTTTGGATATAAGTAATGAGTGAGGGACGCATTTTTTTATTTACGCTCAACACTTGACCATCTAATGTGAAACAGGCATGTTCATAGGCATAAAATCCTCTACTATCTGGAAGTTCTTCTGTACACCTGCCAGCGCATTCATAGTAGAAGTCCTTACCTTTTCTTAAAATGATATACATATACCAAAATTCATGTTCTGGAAGAAGTAAAAAGTCTGCTTGATAGATCTTCTTCATCATATCAAGAAACCTCAAGTAGATCATCGTAACCTAGAGCTTGGTAGATAAAATCAGAATCAAACCAGAGCCAGTCATTGATTTGTACTTCTGTTGGTGTATCACCTGAGAAGATATCTTCACAAATGACGGTTAGAGTATCTACTCCACCGCGTTCACGGACGGTGTTTAAGGTCGTTAGTCCACCAGACCAGGCTCTAAAGTTATCTAGTGAATTGATTTGAACTTTGTATTCCATATTGCTTTTCCTTTCTAGTGTTCATAGTGTTTGTTGGTTTTGAGAAGGCTTAACATGGCTTTTCCTCGATCAGTGATCTCTCCGCTGTTCTGAATCATCTTCATGTATTCTGTTTGCAAGATTTTATCTGCTTCAGTAACTAGTGCAAGGGAGTTCGCAACTTGATAGGTCAGCCAGCGAATCGTTCGCTCAATACTGTAAGGCTGTGGGTTGGTTGAGAGTTTCAAGGGTTCGACTCCACCAAAGAGTTTTTGCCATTTTTCATCAGGTTTATAAGCTCCAAAACGGGTGAGGCCATCATAGACTTGGATTTCTTTATTGACGATACCTCTTGCGATTTCTCCGAGATCTACACCATTCATGTATTCCTCCACGACACCTTGAGCTTTCTGGTCTGAAAAGCGTAATTCATAGCGATTCCAGATACCAAAAATCTCCAAGGATTCGTCCAAGGAGATATTTTCCATTCTAGCTATTTCATAGCGCTTTTCATAAAAGTTAAAGTAGAGTTGACTTTGACGGCTCCCAAAGTAAATAGACAATCCGTGATTGGCCTCCATGTCTTCATTATCTATGAAAGATCCACCACCTGTGATATTCCATTTCTTGATCGTGTCTAGAACAATCTCTTTGGAATAGAGTTTATCAATTAGTTTGGAAATCTGAATTTGTTCGTCCTCGTGACCGTAGCCCTTGTAGAGTTCATCAAGAGCAATATCTAAACGCTTCACTCGAACATCTTCATAGGAATAAAGGATATTTTGAAGAAAGATCTGCCAAGTGATTCCCTTGTCTTCTAGAAGTAATTCCAACTCACGGCATCCTTGACCAGATAGTTGAAGACAAGTTTGGTAGTCATTGGTCACAGACTTATCAAAGAAATCAAAAATCCAGATATTTCCTCGTTGCCATAAGTGGGTATAATTCATGAGACGAGTTTCTTGGTCTGTAAATTCACTTAGGTGACAGTGAAGAAAGTTTTCACAGAAAGCATCTAGATCCTTTAATCTAGGAAAGGATAAACGTAGATAGTCGATCTGAGCCCGAAGACGGTTTTTATCGCAATTTTGATAATAACCGAGCTTTTCTTTTAGTTCTCTGAACTTATCAATCGTCAGTCCTCTTTCGCCTGTTTCATAAGAACGGTAGGTTCTAGTCGGAAGATCAACAGCTTGTGCAAATGCTTTTTGACTAAGTCCTGTTTGTTTTCTGAAATTCTTAATCTGAAAAGGATTAATTTTGTCCATTCATCGCAACACCTCTTTCTAACAAAGTGACACACTTTTTTGACGAAAGTGACACACTTTGTAAAATCTGAAAACCCAACTCCCATAAGGAATGAGGAGGGGTGGACTTGGCGTTTTTGCCAAATGTAACCCCCCTATTAGAAAACGGGGGTTCGTTGTCATCATGAGCCAGGAACGGCGGGCTTCGGTCTTCGCCTGACCTGCGGTCAGGCTTGCCCTTGCCCTTGTCCTAGCCCATGATGACGGACAATCGCTTCAATAGCTTTTGGATAAGACTTTCGTCCATCTTCCTCAAATCGGGTGATGGTTTCAAGAAGTAACTTTTCTTGGAAAGGTTCAATAAGAATAGCGGAGTCAGTCCGTTCAAATGAAATTCCGTGTTCTTCCATATAAGGGATGATTTTTCGAAGAGTTTGCATCTTTAAATCGTACTCATCCGCAAATTCCTTGAGTGGTCGCTTGTTTGGTTCATTTTCTATACCCTCCTTTTCCTCTATAGGATTAATTGTTTCAACCGGTGGTTTGTATTCTTTAAATACTGAGAACTCTTCTCCTTCAAATTCCATAATCGGGATTTTAGCGTATTCATCATAGAAGGAAAATCCTTGGTCAAGTGGAATATAAGGCGAATAAAACTCACCAGCTAGATTCCCACTTGAAGCAATATAACCACGACCGACTACTTTCACTCCATTAATTTCGTCCAGTTTTTTAAACTCTTTGGTTTTATTGGCATCCCCAAACATCATGTCATAGCCTGTTGATTCCAAATGACCTACAGAAAGACGCATCATGAAGTTGTCCCGAAGAGCCGTTTTAATAAATTCCCCATCGGGCCGTTGCATGGCAAAGATCACATATACTCCAGCTTGACGGCCCTCTAGAACGATTTGAGTCAGGTATTCCATGAGCTCCGACTGTTGGCTATAGTCTCGATCAATCTTTGCCATAAGAGCCGCCCATTCGTCCACTAGAATAAACTTAGGTTTTAGATTGTAATGGGTGTAATAAGTACCTGGTCTATAGTCTGGAAAAGACGTTAAGACCTCGTAGCGCTTCTTCATAAACTCGACATTCTCTCTAAAGCAATTAATGATATCCTCTTTACTAGAATACACTCGACCGTGAAAGACTGGAAGTTTCTTTAAAGAAGCTAAGTCTGAGTTTTTAGGATCACAAATATCTATATAGCCAACTTTTAATAGGGCATAGATAATGGACATGAGAGTAACAGTTTTTCCTCCACCAGTACCTCCACCAACTAGTAAGTGGGAATTTTTGACATAGTCCCAGTAGACATCTTTCATAAGACGGATTTTTGATCCTTTCACTTCAACTTGATCAATTGAAATACGACTATCAATCCGATTGATAGCAATTTTGTATTTAACAAAACAATTATCAAAACTCTTGTCACGAAAATCTCCGTTAAACATGACTTCAAGAGTAGAACCAAGATTTAAAAATCGATCTTGAAACTTGTTTCCTTCTAATATAAAACTGACTTGAATCTCGTAATGACTTTGTTTTAGATAAACTTTTGGAAGAGTGATTTTCTCAACTATTCCTTTGTCTCGCCTAACCTTCTTCACAAGATACAAGTTATTCTCTAGCAAAAAGCGAGAAAGAATTCGAAGGCTGTTGAGCTTTTGAAAAAAGAGCAATTTTCTGTAACAAACTCGATTGATAAACCAAGAGAGAAGCAAAGAAGAGAGAAGCCCAGCTCCTAGAAAATATCCTTGAGGTAAGGGATGAACTTTTAATTCTTCTAAATGTAAGTAGCTATAGTAACTAATAGCCAATAAAAAAGGAAACCACCAGATAAACCATGTGATTCCCTTTAGTTTACGATGAAAAACACGAACTCTTTTTCCCCGATAGGTAAAGAGTTTCATTCTGCATCACCTCCTAGTTTTCCTTCTTATTTTCTACTGGTTTGTTTTCTTTAGTCGGTGCGCCTCCAGTTTTTTTCTTGATTTTAGAAGCAAAGAGCTTATAGATATCATTGCGATTGACATGGGTATGGGTGATAACAATATCTTCTAGTTCAACCTCTTCTCGGTATTTAATACCTAGGTCTTCAATTTCAGACTCAGACATATCTGCGATGGTGAAAAAGAGGGTTTCATGCTGGACAGAAGAGTGAATCCCTACGACAATTCCACGGATCTCCCCTGTATTGACTTGGACAAATGATCCATCAGGATTTCGTTGTGAGCGATCCACTTCAAAGATGATATCCGGACCTTCAATGCCTCGGAAAGTCAGTTTTCCAAGGACAGCTGGGACATCTAACCCGTCTGTAATGACACGATAAGTCTTGTCAGCAATTTGTAGTTTTTCTCCGTAGTTTAATCCAATTTTAGCCATGTGATTTTCTCCTTTTATTTCTTATTTTTTGATTACCAATTTTTCCGCAAAGACATTGAGGTAAGGTGCAACAGTATTGCCATTTAAAGCAGTGTCTGGGAAAAAGATTGGGTTAACTGCTTCTACTAGAGAATCTTCTGGAAAGACTGTTGTAGAAGCTGGTGTAATGACATGGAAGGCTCCGTGCTCTGCGCTGTTTAGAATGTGACGTTGGTATTTGCCTTCTTTTCCAAAAATAAATTTAGGAGCATTTCCCAAACGTTCGTAGTAAGCGGGGCCAATAAATTCTGGTTTCATTTTAAGTGTTTCTGAGATCATAAGATTTTCCTTTCTGAGTGTAAAATAAAAAGAGCTAAGCTAGTTGCTTCACTCTTGAGTAATAGTGTGTAAAAAGTTTGCGTTTAAACATGCGACTATAGAATTGAATATCCCCATGAGCGTAGCCATTTCTACGAGCATCTTGAGCCATATGATCTAGATCTACTTGAGCCTGAGCATAGAGTTTAGCCTGTAGTTTATCTGATTCACTAAACATACCATAGGTGAATTCATAGTTATCATAGAGTCGTTTACATTGTAGTGCGAAAAAAGTTTGTCATATTTTTCTCCTTTATTGTAATAAGTAAAAAAGCTACTAAGTGAAAAAAGGAAAGAACTTAGTAGCTTGAGAGTAGGTCTATCTTAGTAGATAGACAGCAGTAAAGAAAAGTTATTTGGTTGGAAAGATCCCTCTTTCCACGGTGGCAACGTTTAGCAAGGTGCTTTGCGTCAATTACCATCGCTTTCCCAGCCAATCTCATTGGGGAGTCATTATCATACCCTTAAGATTCTCTTACGCCCTTTGGCGAAGCCAGTTCACTTTACTATTCGGAAAAGTGCGAAAGTCCGAAATGCGTGGAAGCCCACAAAAATTGAGTCTTGTTTTCTATCTTCACTTCAACCATAAAACGGACTTGACTTTTAGTCTCAAAACATTTACAATAAAGGTACGAAGTTTATGTGTAGTTCTGATGATCAGTCCTCTGGTTGTCAGACGCACTTTTTATTTAATTGTCAATGATCATAATGCCGATAGCTAGGTATTATTATTTTTAAATCTGATATAACCATCAGCTATATTTATATTATATAACCGCTAGTTATATTTGTCAAGAGATTATTTTAAAAAGTTAAAAATATTTTTAGAGGTCAAAAATGGAATTTTCGGAACGCTTAAAAACCCTTCGGAAAGAAGCTGGACTCACTCAAGTTGATGTAGCTGAAAAACTAGGAATTTCTCAACCAGCTTACGCTTCATGGGAACGTGGAGTAAAAAAACCAACACAAGAAAATCTTGTTAAGATTGCACAAATTTTAAATGTATCAGTTGACTATTTGGTAGGAAACTCAGAAGAAAAATCAGATGAATTAGACAATATTGAATTGTTATTCCGTATGAATTCAAAAGGATTGACCGAAGAAGAAAAGAAAGTTTTTAAAAGAGAGTTAATAGAATTTATGGAAGAACGGAAGAAGGCTTTTGGAAAAGTAAATTAAAAAATTATGAGTATCAACGAATTGCGAACCAAAAGAGGTTTATCTAAAGCACAACTAGCTAAAGAACTGGAGTAAGTGTAAGAACCATTTTCCGGTGGGAAAAAGATATGATGTCTATGACTTTGAAAAATGCGGTTAAAGTAGCGAAATTTTTCGATATTAGTTTGGATAGGTTGGTGAAATAATGATAGATGATATACGGACACCTAAAAGTTTACTGGTTATAGGTAATGGTTTTGATTTAACTTGTGGTCTACCTTCTAATTACGTAACTTTTCTAAAATGGGTTTTGAGCTACAAGACTGATATTGATCAGTCGGAAGCAATAGCTAAAATTAAACAGGGGATTGAGAAGTATTTAAAGTCATGGAATTTTCGGCATGACCCTCAACAAGAGTTAACGACTAGAGTAGGTGATGAGAATAGATTTATTCAGGATGTGAATATCTGGTACCTTATCTTTGTATACAAGAATATGATATTTGATAATGATTGGTATCTTGTAGAAAATCAAATTGCTAATGAGCTATTAGAAGATATAAATGGTTTAAATATCATTGAAAAAATTGGAGATACCTTGTTGAGCATATATAGAGAAGGAAGAGGGGACGGCGGGAGGACACCAATATATTGTAAAACAAAGGCATCTGTTTATGATGATAGAGAGGTGATTATAGAATTTTATGAATTACTAGCATATTGTCTATACTATAAAAATTTAGATACACTATCCTATGAAAATAGTATAGTATTTAAGGAACTTCGAGAGCAAGTCCAACAATTAGGAAAAGAATATTCAGAATTATCATCACAAAAAAAAATATATGAAGAACCTTATAAAAGTAAATTTGAAAATAAAATAACTTCTATCCTTTTTCCTTTAGTTTCTCAATCTCTATTGTGTGAATTAATGGCATTGGAGTTAGATTTTAAAAAATATTTAAAACAATGTATTGATACTGATAGTAGGAATTATCCGGAAGTGGCAGGTCGTTGTTTTAGAGGTATTTTAACTCCTGTAAATGTTGATAGAGGATATAGTGAAATGGTAGATTTTAATATTCTTTCATTTAATTACACAACACCTTGGGAACTTTCAGATAACGAAATTTTCAATAAAATATTTGATAGCATCAATATTCATGGTCAAATTTCTAATGACGATGGAATTATTTTTGGTATTGATGATGAAAAGATAGCGCCGACACAAATGGAATTTATGTTTTCTAAAGTGGCTCGGACATTGGATTTAATTACTCTAAGTAGTCATAGAAAGAACTTTGATGAATTATTGTCTACAAATATAGAAAATGTTGTGTTCTATGGGCATTCACTATCTATAGCTGATTACGGATACTTTCGAATGATATTTGATAAATATGTAGACAATTCGGAAGTGAAATTTTATTTTATATTAAATGTGTATGAGGGGACTACAAAAGATAAGGAAAGGAAAAAATTAGTCAGAAATATTTCGAAAATCTTTGGTAAGTATTCGATTGATAAAGAAAAAAATACGGATATATTTAAAAATTTAATTCAAAATCAAAGAATAAAGATACTTCCCTTATAAATGATTATATGAGAAATAAATTATTTATTGAAAAAGTATGGCTAAAATGATATAATGTATGTGCTTTTGAACTAGTGTTAATCATTAAATGGTTGATAGTAGCTTGCAATATTTTGTTACTCTTTTGGACTTTCAATGTCACTCTCAATTTTTATTTCTATGATGAGCTTAACTTTATCTTGGATGAAAATTAAAGGAGAATTTTATATGAAAGAAATTATTTTGTCTCTGGCAGTTTCATGCGGTTCTGAGGTAGAAAACTGAAGGCAATCAAAGTGAGTACAAAATAATGTGGGAGCACCGCTTCGGGTTCGAATCCCGACTGCCTCATAATCTTTAGTAGACATTTGTCTACTTTTTTTATATAATTAACTCAACCAATTTGGTTTAGTTTTGTAAATTGTGATTTAAAGGAGGTACTGTTCGTTGGATGAATTGTATTTAAGAGTAAGTGAAATCACAAAACAAGTCCTTTATCCCTATATAAAAGAAGAAGAAATTTCAACCCTGAACTATCACTTTCACTATTATTTTGATTATTGTATTCATGAGAATAACATTCAAGTCATTAGTCACCACTTTTCAAATCATAAAATTGAAGGTTTGACAGTTATTGATAAACTAGGGACGAGTTTTTCCTATGAACAAGACAATCCAGTAACCAAACGTCACTTTACCTTGTGTCATGAATTAGGCCACTTTATCTTGAAACACGATGGTTCTTATTTTACAGAGTCAGTGGATAATCAGGAATCTATTATAGAGAGAGAAGCCAATGTATTTTCGGCTATTGTTCTGATGCCTGATATTGTGCTACTATCCAATATTTACTACGCTTGTGATTCTTTTCAAAAGGTCAAAGAGAATCTAGAAGTTTCAAAACAGGCACTTTATTTTCGACTGATTGACTTGTTGAGAGTTTACCAAGTGGATGCCGAAACAGCTATCAAACAGGCAGTAGATGAATACCTAGACGGTCAAAATGCCTCCCTTCACCATTACTTTCATCAGCTAAAAGAAACTTTGATCGCAGAGTTCAATCAATGTCAACCCTCACTTATAGCACGGATAAAAAAGAGATTGAAACAAACCAATTTCGTAACAAGTCAAGAATTACCAGAATTACTTGATCAGACAAGATGGGACGAGATTAGAGCAGTAAAAAAATTCAAGGTGTGGCTTGTTTACAATAAGGGAAAATCTTTAGCCTATGTGTGGGATAGCAACAAATTATCAGAGACAGAAGCTAGGAGAAAGGCAAATTTAGAATTATTAGTCATGTAAGGTGAATCATGTATCAACCAGAAAAATTAAAAGCTCGGAGGAAAGAGCTGAAACTAACACAAAAAGATATTGCAGATAAGCTAGGAATTAGCTATCAAGCCTATTCTGCTTGGGAACGTGGGGTAAAAGAGCCATCTAAAGAAAAAGTAAAACAGTTGGAGCAAATTTTAAATGTTCCAAAAGGTTATTTTACAGAGATTGAAATCGTCCGACTATATAATACTTTATCAGATCAAGGTAAGGATCAAGCACTTAAATACGTTAGAAAACTAGTTCAGAAAGAACAATGTAAGGATGTTGTTTCGATAACAGAAAAACTTTATGAATACCATGTTTACGAAAAAATGTCGGCTGGCATCGGTTCATCGGTTTATAATGATCAGGACTATGATACTGTCTATTTTGATGAAGAACTAGCTCATGATTTTGCTTCATGGGTATCTGGAGACTCGATGGAGCCCAAATATCAAAATGGCTCTGTCGCTCTCATTCGTGAGACAGGATTTGATTACGATGGTGCAGTTTATGCCGTAGTCTGTAATAGCCAGACCTACATTAAACGAGTTTATCGTGAAGAGCAAGGTTTACGTTTAGTTTCCATCAATCCAAACTATCAAGATATTTTTTTATCGTATGATGAAGAGCCTAGGATTGTAGGGATTATTGTGGGGAATTTTACTCCGTTTGAAAGATAATTGATAGGAGTTCGATTTAAATTGCTTCTAGTTATATATTGATAAGAATATCATAATTCAAAATTTCAATTTTGGTTGATAAATAATTTTTAATGAAAAATATACACGGGTAGAAAATAGAAAAAAGAATTCGCTTTTTCAAAATGATAATGTTATAATTTTCATTAGTAAAAAACTTGGAGGGAAATTATGCGTGGAGGAGCTAGAAAAAATGCTGGAAGAAATAAGATTAATCCAAACAAAAAAAAGATTTCGAAGTCAGTCAAGCTCAGTCCAGAATTGTGTCATAAAATTGATTCCTTAGTCATTCAAGATTGTGAAAGTTTCTCGTCAAAATGTCAGTCTTTGATTGAGAAGGCTGTTGCGACTATAGAGCTTGAAAATTTACAAGAAAGTCATAAGATGAAATTTATAGATTTATTTGCAGGTGTTGGAGGAATTAGACGAGGTTTTGAAGATGAAAATACCACTTGTGTTTTTTCTTCTGAGTGGGATCGCTTTTCTTCAAAAACTTACGAGGCTAATTTTGGTGAAAAACCCTGCGGGGATATTACGCAGATTAAGGAAGAAGATATTCCTGGACATGATGTTTTATTAGCAGGTTTTCCATGTCAACCGTTTTCAAATATCGGAAAAAGAGAAGGATTTGCACATGAAACTCAAGGGACATTATTTTTTGATGTACTTAGAATATTGAAATACCATATGCCAAAGATGTTCCTTCTTGAAAATGTTCCTGGCCTTCTTACCATTCAGAAAGGGGAAACTTTTAAGGTCATTTTAGAAAGTCTAGAGTCATTAGGTTACTCAGTATTTTATGATGTTTTGGATGCACAGAATTTTGGATTACCCCAAGTTAGGAAACGTGTGGTAATTGTTGGATTTCATCCAGATCTTAATATCGATACCTTTGCTTTTCCTATTGGTAACATTGAAACAAGAGTTGGTGTAGGTGAAATTCTTGAAGACAATCCTTCAGGGTATAGTATTTCTAAACATCTACAGGAATCATATCTGTTTAAAAAAGATGATGGTAAACCTCAAGTTGTGGATCAGGAATCTGATATACAAGTTAAAACATTAGTTGCTTCGTACCATAAAATTCAAAGGTTAACGGGAACATTTGTAAAGGGTGGGGAAACTGGCTTGCGGTTATTCTCTGAACTTGAATGTAAAAGACTTATGGGCTTTCCTGATGACTTTAAAATTCCCGTAAGTAGAACTCAAATGTACAGACAAATGGGAAATTCTGTTGCAGTCCCTATGATGAAGGCTGTTGCTGAAGCAATGAAAGAAGAGCTATACTCAAAACTAAAAAAGGGGTGTTCTGAATATGCCTAATAAAGTAAATAAAGTAAATAAAGTAAATAAAGGCGAATGGTCTGAATTATATGTTTTTTTAAAAGCCTTGTCTGAAGGAAAAATATACGCAGCCGACGCAGACTTAAACAAAATACCTGACTTGTTCTATATGATATTAAGCGCTATAAAGATAGAAAATAATGTTCAAAAAGAGTATAGTAGAGATGAGGAATCTGGGAATATTATCTTAGTTGAAGATAATCATGAGGTTTTAGCGGTATCTATATCGGAATTCACTAAATATGCTGAACATGTGATAGATGGTATTCAAAAAGGAAAGGGAAGAACCTTTGAAATACCAATAGTAGAACCGTTCCTGAAGAAGATTAATATTACAAAAATCAAGCAAAATAGTGATAGTAAGAAAGATATTGTTTTTAAAATCCACGATGATTTCACTGGCGCTGAGCCAACAATTGGTTTTTCAGTAAAATCGTATGTTGGAAGTAAACCAACACTACTAAATGCAAGTGGAGCCACTAAGGTAACTTTTGATATTGAAGGAAAAATATCAAAGAAGTTTATCAAGGAGATAAATTCAATTGATTCTCAAGATAAAATAAAAGATAGAATTCAGAAGTTATATAAAAATGGTAATTCATTGATTTTTAGAAAAGCAACTAATTCTATTTTTGAGAGAAATCTACAAATGATTGATTACCGCTTACCTGAGATTCTAGGTAAACTTTTTATGTTCTCCTATTTTGTAAAAGGCAAATCTATTCCTGAAGTTGTTGAGTATTTTTGCGAAAAGGAATCAGAAGATATCAAGTTAATTGAATACAAAATAAAAGATTTACTAGTCGCAGTTGCTCTTGGAATGGAGCCAAATAGCCCTTGGGACGGAATGGAGGATGCTAACGGAGGTTATATCGTTGTTAAAAATACTGGAGAAATTCTTTGTTACCATATCTATGATAGAAATAAATTAAGAGAGTATCTATATCGAAACACCAAATTTGATAGTCCTTCAAGTTCTCGAACGGGTGCAGGGCTCATAATTGAAAGTGATGGAACTTTACAATTCGGACTGACAATACAAATTAGATTCTAAATTGATATTTAGTTAAGAAATAGCATAAGGTGCCTATATGAAAATAGGTGCCTTTTTAGTTATAAAAATAAAATATTCTGTTTTTAAATTATGGAACGTTTAATCAAATTTCTTCGAATGATCTCTTGATTCAACTATTTGGTTAGAAATATAAATTACTCAGTTAAAAATATCAAAAATTAAGTTTGATGAAAAACTATTATGCACAAAAAAACACCTATTCGGTAAAATAGGTGTGAATGATTTTATTTATATCCATATTGTTTTATAGCTTTATTATATGCTTCGCTACCTTTTAGATAGTAGTCGTGCTTAACTCCGCTAATATTAACAGAAAAGACACCATCTTTAAATGAATATTCTTCTGTTCGACTTGCAATATTTTGTCCAGTTAATTCGATCGTATTCTTTTGTTTATTAATGGTAAAGTTATCGGCTTCACCATGCTCTATAGTACCTTTATCTCCCTTAATAGTAAAGGCTAATTCATTTCTTTCACTTGAGATCCAATAATACTCACCATCTAAAGATTGGTAGTTGTTTTTAGAGCAAGCAATTAACGAAATGATTGATAATGAAAGTAGTAGTAAACCTATTAATTTTCTCATAGTTTTAGACTCCTTTTATAATTTGAATTTTACCAAAATAATATTACAAGATCATATCAGTGTCTGTTATAACGGAAAAATGAAGAAATGTCTATTATAACGGCAAATATAGAAATTTCGGAAAAACACTAATTTTAATGCGAAAAGCGAACAAAGCAGAATTCTGATTACCAGAAAACTAGTTTTGTTCGCTTTTTATATTTGAGGTCGGACTTTTGTTCCAGCCTCTTTATTTTATATTGTTTTTAGAATTAAAATATTGAGCTTAAGATTTATCTTTCTTAAACGCCCCTGCTTGTGCATACAATAACCATGATAAGGCAATCATAATAGCTGCGAAAACAGAAATTCCTGAGAATCCTGTAAATTTCACAAAGAGAACTCCTCCCACTATACCTGCAATTGTTTCACCTAAATACATTACTGCATTTGATAATGAAGAAATCGTACTTCGTGCATTTTCGACAGTACCTTGCAAAGTCGCCATAAACAAAGGAAAAATAAATCCATTATTTATATAGATAATTGTTAATAAAATTTCGGCTACCCAAAAATTATTAGCAAAAGGTAGAATAAGGTAGAGGATAATTAATGTAAGTAATTCAGTTTTAAAAGTTCTTTGTAAACCAAATTTTTTAACCAATTGACTTCCAAATAAAGAACCCAATAAGTTACCTGCACCAATAGCTATAATTGCAGTACTAATGTTAGTTAAACTCATATTAAAGTCATTGGTAAACCATGTAGAAATGAAGGTAATGGCTGTAAAAGAACCTGTTTGGAAAACAAAATAAGCAATTAGATAACTAACTGATTTTTTATTAGTTAGGATATTTTTATAAGCCTCTGTAAAAGAAATTCTATTTGCTTTTCCAATTTCAAGTTTTGGTAGAAAAATATGGATTAAAATGAGAAGTATTAAGGAAGCAAACGCAATCGTATAAAAGGGAGTTTGCCAAGAAAAGTTTGCCAGATAGCCACCAATAGGTACCCCAGCCATTTGAGAAACGGATAAACCAGCGGTCGCATATCCCATAACCTGCACAATATACTTTTTATCAACAACAATAGGAATTGAAGCCCAAACTTGTGGAGTTACAAATGAAGCACTGATACCTGCAAATAAGCGGAAAAGGAGCATTAAAGGAAAACTTGTTGCAAAACCGCATAGAAAAGTTGAAATGGTAAAAGCAATCAGCCCATAAGTCATTACTTTTTTTCTATCACGACCATCTGAAATTGGACCTGAGATAAGGGCAAATACAGCATAACCTATTGCATATGCGCTGACCATCCAACCAGAAACTGAAGAATTTATATTATATAGGTTTGCTAAAGTTGGAAGCAGTGGAGAAATTAAAAATGTATCGGTCCCTATAATGAACATTGTTAAGAAGAACAAATAAGAGTATTTTTTCATTGTATATTAACATCACTTTCTAAGAATATTTTTGTTATAAGTTATAAATAGATACTTTACGTAATAATTGCTATCCAGTTCTGTTTCATAAAACACCTCCTTTTTAAATTTAATAGTTAAACAATTATTGAACTATTAAACTTTATATTATCACTATAATGCAGAAAAGTCAACGACGGCCGTACAAAAAATTGACAAGTGTTTATTTCAATAGTAAAATTACTTTATGACTATGAAACAATATAACCTTAGCGAAGATGATTTAAGAGTTAAAATTTTTAAAGCATTAGCAGATAATGTTCGTCTAAAAATTATTAGATTACTGTACAGAGCGAATACTGAACTAAGTTGTGGAGAAATTGGCGATTTGCTCATTATTAGTAAATCAGCTGCTTCGTATCATTTTAAAACTTTGCGAGAAGCTGGCCTTACTACAACAAGAAAAGTAGGTCAGAATAAATTTGTAAAGTTAAATCATGAGACATTTGATATTTTCTTACCTGGCTTTCTTAATTCTTTAGACAAATAAGCAAATGCATTTCAACTAGACCAGTAGTTTTCTTGTGTTAACGGGGAGGTATACCTAAATTGTCAAATTAAGCTAGATTTTTCATGTCATGTAACTCAGAAAAACTTGGTATGGTGTTTGATAATTTAGGAAATTAAAAAAATAAACATTATATCCTTAGGTGAGGCAAAATTCATGGATTATGTAGTAAGATTACATTTGAAGACTGGGACTGACTTCAGGCAGGGATTGGTAGATTTCTGTTTAAATAGTAAAAAACAGTATGTTGCTATTGGGTGGAGTAGTCAGAGTGAAGATCTCTATCGTGAGAGTTTTCAAGAGTATTATCATAGGGTTAAAGAATTATCTGGAAGAGCTAACCCAGCAATTAACGTTTTTAGGGATGCAAAAGTAGACGACTTATTCTGGACAAGAGATCTGGATGGTAGTTACTGGATTTGTAGAGTTAAGTCGCCTGTTGAAGTAGTATGTGATAAACAGTTGGATATTGGAGCAGTCTTACCAGTTGAAGCTTATAATTTCGGAATGCAAGTTCCTGGTCAAATTAAATCGTCCTTCAATAGGCCACGAGGTGGTACTGTTGAAAGAATTCGTGATAGAATAATAATTGAGTATTCGAAAACAATTTTTAATCAATTATCAAATAGGAAATATTATAAGGTTATTCCATATGAGGATAATCTTTTGGATAATTTACCAGATTTTGATTTAGAGGAACTTGTGATATCTTATTTACAAATAAAAGAGAACTATTATGTTCTGTCTAATTCAATAACAAATAAATCCACTACAATTAAGATCGAGTGTGAAATGATTTCTAGAGAGGTTGGTAACTTTAGGAAAGCTGTGGTCCAGGTGAAGGGCAAGAAAGCGAAAGTACTTGATGCTTTAGATTTTAAACAATATGTTGAAGAGGGATATATAGTTTACCTATATGCACCGCAAGTAATTAATATAGATCAGATTGATAATGTGATTCGAATAAATAATGATGACCTATTAGATTTTTACAAGAAAAATAAACCCATACTCCCATTATCAATAACTCAGTGGGAAACTCTATTCGGTAGTAATAACAGCTAAGTTGTTTACTTGAAATTTCCCTATTTCAAATAAACTTATTCAAAAATATTGAAATAAAGAAAGCAGTGTAGATTTTCTCATAGGTGATATATAGCGAATTTAAAAGTACATGAAATCCAACCGTGTCAAACCAGGTCTTAAGAAAGCTCGTAAAGCTTCACAATTTAGTAAACGTTAAAACCTATTTACATTTATTGAAAGCATTTCGTATCCAAAATACGGGATGCTTTTTCTGTCTAGCTTAATTTTATTAATTGGATTTTACCTTGACAATTCAAGCTAGAGGAATAATTCTTATTACTACATGAGTAGTGTAAAGTATGTCAGATTAACTCAAAAAGTATACATTTTGTAATTAGATACCAAAGTGACTTTTTTTATGTAATTATTTGAAGGTTGAGTTACTCGTTATTGACTCGATTATTGGACTCGCATTGTTTTACTTTTACTTCCCAATATAAATAGAAATATTTTAAATATTTTGGTAGAATAAAAAAAGGAGGTATATTATGACGCAACGTATAAAAGTAAATAATAAAGTTTTATCAGCATATATTCATAATTCTAATACTCCTATTGAATTAATACGTAAAAGATTGCCTAATATAGATAAATTTTTATCTGGAGAACTAGATCCGACATTTAATCAATTATCAATACTTTCAAAACTTATTAATGTTCCTACTGGATTGTTAGTACTCAAAGAAAGAATTACTCCTATTAGTTTAAATATTGATTTTAGAACTTTAAATTCACAATATTTATCTGACATTAGTCCGGAATTAAAAGCTACAATTCTTGAAATGCAAGAAAAACAAGACTTTTTGAGAGATACAGTTGAGAATGAATGTTATTTCGTTGGTATGTTTGATTTTGATAGTAAACATGAAGAAGTAATAGAAAAAGCACGAACTCTTCTGGGAGCTGAGATTACAAAAAATCGATTTAACCATTATAGAAAAGTGTTAGGTAATTTAGGAATATATATTTTTTTAAATGGTAAGTATAAAGATAACACTCATCGTCCATTAAATATTAAAGAATTTAGGGGCTTTGTTCTGTCTGATAAAAAAGCGCCTATTATTTTTATCAATCAGTTAGATTCTAAAGCAGGTCAATTATTCACGCTAATACATGAATTTATTCATGTATTGTATGGTGATAGTGACTTATTAGAAAGCGAAGAGTTGAGTAAACGAAATAAAAAAGAGGCGATAATAAATTCAGTAACAGCTGAAATTTTAGCTCCAAAATCTTTAATTATAGATTTATTTGATGAAGAGAAAAATATAAAAGATAATTTAGAAATCATTTCAAAGAAAACTGAGGTTAGTAAGTTTGTTGCTCTAAGGCGTTTATATGATTTATCAAAGATTTCAAAAGATACTTATCAATCTATAAATTATGAATTAGAAGAAGAATTTAAGCAAATACAAAAACTCAGAAAACCTTCCGGTGGTGGTAATTACAGCAATAATCTTAGATTCAGAATTGACAACAACTTCTTTAAATATGTTAATAATGCTGTTCAACAAAATAAGATTACATATACAGAAGCTTTTAATATTGTTGGAGTCGGTTATAAAGGATATAAAATATTAAGTAAGGGAGAGGGATAGATGTATTTATTAGATTCAAATATATACATAAATTTTTATGATAGATATTATCGTAATAAATTTTTTCCAACTTTCTGGCTTAATTTTGTGAGTATTTTAAATGCAAATGTTAAAGTTCCTGAAATAGTGGTTTCAGAGAATTATCAAGACCCATGGTTTAGGAAGTGGTTAGCTGAAAATTACGAAAAAGATTTAATAGACCATAAATCTTATGTTAGAGAGTGGAGTGAAGTAATTCAATACATCCAAGATAGTCCTTTATATAAAGATACTGCTCTTTTATCGGAAAAAGGTTGGGCGAATGAAAAAATTGCAGACCCTTGGTTGATTGCTATTGCTAAAAGTGAGAACTATACTATCGTAACTGATGAAATTAAAAATATTAATCTCAACGCTATGAACCCTAGCAAAAATGCTAAAATTCCAGATGTATGTGAAGAACTTAATGTTAGATGTATTTCGATGAACCAATTTTTTGAAGAAATTGGTCTATCTATCTGATACTGAACTAGTTGAATTATAGTAGTATCGAATCTTTGACATGAATATATTAGAGGTCGAAAGTTATTGAAATAGGTTCATTGTCAACTGTAGTGGGTTGATAAAAAGTTACAATCTGGAGAGGACTAAATTGCTTCTCTCCTTTTTAATGTTCAAAGTGATGAGAATTATAGTTTCTATAACCGTCAATTTCTTGTAAACCATTTCATTTTTTTGTATTTAAAATACGTGAAATTATCGCAACTGAAATCGGAATAAGAAAATTGATGCAATAGAATATAGAGAAAGCCTTGGAATGATTCCAAGACTTTTTAGCTATCTATAGATACAAGGAAAAAGTTGCTAGAGTATATGATTTTATTAGATACCCTTGTTTTGTAAAATGTTAAACTATATGTTATTAAAGACAGATTGTGTTGAGTACTGAATTATACAAAAATTACTAATGGATTGAGAATTTTGCATTTGATTATGCTGTAGAGAATATTAGTCAAATAAAATTGTTTTGTTTTCACTAATGCATTTCTTATTATCATCCCAATAGTTAATACTTTCAAAGCTTCCTTTTCTTAAATAAAGTGGTAGCCTTTTTCTTATTTCATCTTGCATTGGTATTTTATCAATATCTTTTAGATTCCACCATTTTGGCTCCCCTTCAGCAGATGTACTTAGTTCACCAGTAAACTGAGTACATAAAAAGTCATAGAAGACAAATCTCTAATTACCAATTGAATTAGTAAAGCCTGAAATTCCTTTTAATTCAATATTTAATGCAGTGAGTCCAGTCTCTTCCTTAAGTTCCCGTAATGCAGCTTCAAAAAAACTTTCAGGGAATTCAACTTTCCACCCGGTGGAATCCAGCCAGGAAAATTATCGTGCTGTCTATTAAGTAATAAAATTTCTTGATTTTTCAAAACGCAAATGTTAACCCAGTTTTTGATTTTTTCAGTCATATTATCAACCTCTAACAAGTATTTTTTCATATATTAGAGTATATGTCAAGAACTATATGCTATTTATGATTGTGACAAATTTGTCTCAGCCAGAGATTAATAATTTTTACAAGACTAGTTAACTTTATTATACTGTGACAAAATACAGAATTTCTTTTATTTTCTGTATATATTTTTTATTGATTCAAATGGGACATATGTGGGTCTTGTTTTACCTTTTAAATGGTGTGAACTTTTTGGTAAAATCTATCTCAATTTGTGTATTTTTAGGGTAAAATTCACACCATTCAACTGAAATTGATTCAAATTAGATGAAATTCTGTTTTCTGTAAATGTGGGAAAACATTGATTTTAAGCGGATATTGAAACTTATTCAAATAAAAGTGTTTCCAACCAGGTCTCACAATTTGTAAGTAAAAGAACAAATAAAAAAGAGGAGCTTCATACTAAAGTTCCTCTTCTTTTATATATCCGAATCATTATTCTTATTTCAAAAAAGGTAGTGAAAAAGGTAGTGATTCGGTTGATTTATATTGCAATGTAGTGAAATTTAGAATTTCAAAAATCGCTTTAAATCAAGGTTTCTCACATCTATTGACGTGTAGTGAATCCCTATTTCACCTCAGTTGAAACAATAAAATCAAAGTAGTCACTGTTTATATGATACCTATTGTTTTCAAATGTCAAAATATTTTTGTTTATTAGTACAAAGAACATAGACTTCATAATAGAAGGGTTATAGTTGTATGCATGTACTAATTTTTCTATGGTGTTGTTACCATCATTTATCTTATCAAATATTTTTAATTTAAAACATGTATTTAATATTCTTGCTTCCGCAAATCCCCATGAGTCGTTAATAATTTTATTCATGCTATCTTTTTTCATCTAGATAAAACTCCTTTGTTCAAATAATCATAAATCCTTAGATAATGAATCCATAAACCACTATAAGTGCTGTAAAAAGATATATATTTATCTATTTGCTCATTGTAGTACTGTTGGAAAACTTTTATATTTGCTCTTTCTGATAAGGGGGCTTTTTCAAAATTAGCAGCCCCACGTAAAATAATAAATTCACTTGACCAAGTGCCTATTCCTTTTATTGAAATTAAAAGATCAAACAATTTATCGTATGAATAAGTATATAAATCATCAATTTCTATATTGTTCAATGTTGAAATAAAGTTAGAAAGATATGTAACTTTTCTACAATCACCAACTATTTCAATACAGGTTTCCTTTGGTATTGAACCTAATTGCTTTATATTAGGAAATCCATGAAATTCTATTGATTTAACACTTTCTTTAAAGGAGCACAAGAGGGATATGTCTTTTTTTTGATTATAAGCTTGTTGAAATTTTGAATGTTGAGATAAAATTGCCCAAATACCCGCTTCCTCTATAGAACTAAATGAAACGGGATGATAGCCATAAAGCTTTTTAAATTTATATTTTAAAAAGTCAAAATTATATAACTTCTCATAGAAATCAGATAATGTAATTTTAAGAGAAAACTGCCTGATAATTTTATTTTTTATTTTTTTTATTTCCGAATCATATAATCCTTTATGAGATAATAATTTGACCTTTATTTTTGGCTCCTCTAGTGTCCCCAAACTTTTCAGAGCAACTATAACAAGTTGATTTGCTAGGTTATATGAAAAAACTATGTTGTCATTAATTATCCTATAATTCTCTTTGGTAGGGAAGAAATTTTTAACTATTCTTTTCGTTAAATCAAAATTAAATGGTTTGGTGGGATATATATATAAAATTTTTTCTTTCAAGATAGCCTCCTAAACTTGACAAATAAAAAAATTAAAGTTATCATCTAAATAATTAGCAATCTAATTATATCATTGCTGATTATAATAAGTCAAATCAAAAGGAGTTAAATAATGAAAACTAATTATGACGTTATTGTTATTGGAGGCGGACCTGGAGGTAGTTCAATTGCAACATTGTTACAGCGCAAAGGATGGGATGTAGTGTTATTTGAAAAAGCGAAATTCCCTAGATACCATATTGGGGAATCTGTGTTTCTGAGCTAAAAGAATGGAATAATATAACTTATTTTTCTTTAAAAGATCCTGATTCTAATTTATTAGAAATATGCAGTATTAAATAAAGTTGACTTTTCAGAGGAAGGTAGGAGATTAATATAGATTACCTCATTTTTATCAGTTGACCAACAAGATATGTTTTTAAAAAGTTTAGCAA
>OATR01000089.1_pt1 | contig 45785 bp, 44 predicted proteins | sample 1476031 | NCBI WGS metagenome assembly OATR01 (sample SAMEA2579982, study PRJEB22360) | human gut metagenome | biome: human gut; feature: human-associated habitat; material: faeces | place: Denmark | collected 2008/2010
CATTACGGACAATCCGGCCATACCCAAATGGATTGGCTGCTTCGGCTGTCAGAATCGTTGCTACATTCTTGTGGTTGATATGAAAATCGATCAAGTGTTTGAGGCTTTCACCCGTAATCAAAGGAGTATCACCTGCAATGACAAGGGTGTGGCCTTCAAGACCTTTCAAGACTGGCTCTGCCATCATGACCGCATGACCAGTTCCCAATTGCTCGGTTTGTTTGACAAACTCTGTTTGACCTTCTAATACCTTTTCTACCAATTCCGCCTTGTGACCCACAACCGTTACGGTCTTTTCAGGTGAGATAGCTCCAACACTACGGAAGACATGCTCCAACATAGAGATCCCTGCAACCTTGTGGAGAACCTTAGGCAGATCAGATTTCATACGGGTACCTTTCCCCGCTGCTAAAATAATGGCATAATTTGGCATAACATTTCTCTTTTCTGTACGATATCGTACTTATTATACCATTTTTCACCCCTTTTGGAAAATAAGATCCAAACCAAAAAGAGAGTGGGACAGAGATCGGTCATTTGTTAGAATTCGATTTCGTTATCCCACCTCCGCACAGCTCCAACCGTCTGGGAGACTGTTGGAGGTTGCAGATAAAGAAAACATTGTTTTCCATCTTCATAGGTCATCTTTGGAGCTAAGTAGCGAACAAATACTTAGGAACCTTGCTTCGCAAGTCCTATCCACCACCTAAAAGCAGTGCTTTGAGCAATCAACCACTGCGTCATACAGTTATTCCCATTAAACATCGAAGGCTGGACAGTTTTTGCCCAGCCTTGTTCTATAATGGATAAACTTTACGAAATTCTTCTAAAACCACCTTGCTGTCAGGTGTAAAAGCCAGATCTGCTTCCTCCAGCCACTCCGTGAAAAATTCCTCATGAACCTGACGCCAATAGGCCAGAGATTTGTCTCCCTCACCTTCCTTATAGGCATGGTCGGCTGAAACCTGTTTGAAAGGCTGAACAGAAACCTTGGTAATTTCGATAATGCAGACAGCTTGATCTTGACTGTCTAAAACAACATCAAAGGACCCTTCTTGTGGCAGGGGGTCGTTATCAACTGCATAAAGATCATAGGCTGATGCAGTTGCCGTCTTTTCACCTTTTAAAACCAAATCTGCCAAGAGATCGGCTTCCACTCCAAAAGCCCAGGCATCTATCTCATCTCCGATAGAGGGGTTAATTTGCTTGTATTTATTCCACATTTCTTGAGGTGTCATGGGTTGCTCCTTTGTAATTTTTTACTTTCTTCTTTTATGTGTTTAAGATGGTCTGGATGGTCAATTTCTAAATCAAAAATCTCTGGAATAGAGCTGTAATGGAGAATGCATTCGATACCCATCTGATTCATTTTTTGTATGAAAGAAGTATTCAGATAGCCTGCTACAGCAAAATCAATCTTTTTCATCCTTGCTTTATCCTGCATCTGTCTCAGCATTTCTAACATAATGGGACTTTCCATTTCATGCCATTGACTGTTTCTTACAGTCGCAAAAATAAATGAAGTCAAATCATTCATTCCAACTACAATCTTTGAAATACCCGTTTCCAGTATCCTGTCCAAGTCGAAATAAGCTGATGGTAATTCAATCATCGTGCCGACTTTCCCGGTAAAACCATACTGACGCAATACTCTAATAGCTTGTTTTAACTGTTCAGCATCATTGACAAAAGGAAAAATAACAGACAGATTGGGATTGGTTTGATAAACTTCTGTAACGACATGTGCCTCAGCCTGAAATTCATCTGGACACGCCAATAAACGCCTAGTCCCTCTATATCCAAATAAGGGGTGGCGTTCGTCAAAATACTCTTTAGTCCCGGTTAGACTATTTGCTTCTGCATTTGTTAACTCTGAAAAGCGATACCAGACTTCTTCATCTGAGTATAAATGACAAATAGTGTCTAGATAATCTTTTACAAATTGCTGACAACTTGGTAACAGGATGTTTTGATTGAGCTCTCTTAGCAAGTATTCACCACGAATCATACCTATGTGGTGAAATAGTTGAGGATAAACTTTTTCAACAATTTTTTCGCCACTAAGAGCTAGTTGATTTTGCATGTTCATTCACCTCGTCTTAAAAGATACAATATCAGATATCAGTATACGACACTTTCCTCTAGTTCAAAAGCTTCATAAGGTTCAACTAACTCATATCCTAAAAATTCTGCTACTTTTTTGGAAGCCTCATTATGAGCATCCCAAAGTGGAAACATATCTCTATTTAAACTCTCTAAAATCATTGCAGCACCAAGCTTTTTAGCAAATCCATTTCCTTGTTTGTCTGGTCTAGTTGCAACTTCCACTTCAACTGCTCCTTGGTAAACTAACCCTGAGGAAATCCCAGCAATCACTTCATTATTTTTAAGAATCACAAAGCCAAATCCACCTTTTAAAGCAAAATCCTGGTAGGACTCAAAATCCCCCTGTAAATCTTGTGACCATTCTTCCTCAGAAAGGCAGTTATAAATACGATTATCAATAGGCACAATATTGTAACCTTTCTCTAACTGACTAACTAGATCATTTAGAAATTCAACTTGAAAATTTGCCTTATCTTTAAAAGAATAGCGAGTAAAAGAAATTAGCTCCACTTTCTGATGCAGAAAATCTTTCCACTTAGTGTCTTCTGAAATAATAATCTTATCATCTAAACCATATTGCCTAACAAAATCTTCCCAAAATCTGGAATCTAACTCCCCTGCTAGGAATAGAAAATTCCCAACATCATAAAAACTTGTTGTCCTATCACTGTTTCGGTAGACAGTTCCGATTTGAGATTTAAGACCATAGAGAACCATATTTTTCTTCCATGTTTTAAATAGTTCCATAATTCCCCTTCTTTACCTTCCAATTCATGTAAGAGGTCTTATCTAATTCTGGAAATTCTAGTAACTCTGTCTTGGCCTTCAATACTAAGGGTGAGGCATTATCTTCAGTCATCTGCTCGATAGGAATCCAAAGTGCATTTGCTGAATCATTGCTTCCATCAAGAACCTCCTGAGGAAGGGTTTGTTGAGAGCGTTCGAAATCAAGTACGATATCATAAAAGGCCATGATATGGTGTACTGCGAAGTCTTGCCCTTCTTCTTGAACCAGCACATCATAAATCCTAGGGTTTGAATAAGAGCTAAGCGTATAGCCCGTCTCTTCCAGAACTTCTCTCTTGAGGGTTTCTGTCAGTCCCTCACCTGGTTCCTGACTACCACCCGGTAGATCAAACCGATGCTGATAAGGTCCTCTCGTTTTTTCAATGCAAAGTAATTTCCCATTCTCATAGCAAACGCCATAGACACCAAAGTGATGTTTGATTTCCATCAAATCCTCCTATTTCAGACTCCATCCACCATCAATCGTTAGGATTTGCCCCTGCATGGCAGATGCCTTTCCACTAGCCAAAAAGAGGCTGACTTCTGCTACTTCCTCTGGCTCTATCCAGCGTTTGATAGGGGTCTCACTAGCTACCCAGTCAGCCAATCCACCTGGCTCAAAGTCAGCTGCAGTCATGCCTGTTTTGACGGCTCCTGGAGCAATGCCAAAGACCTGAATCCCATCTTCTGCGTAATCTATGGCTAGCTGCTTGGTAAATCCTGCCAAAGCATGCTTGGACGATGTATAGGCGTGACCGCCACCTCCCGCTAGGCTAGAAGCAATGGAGCACATATTGAGTATGATCCCTTGCTTCTTCTCCAACATTTGCGTCAGATAATGCCGTGTCAGCTCTACTGGAGTCACATAGTTAATCTCAAAGATCTCCTGAATCTCCTGAGCGCTTTGCTCAAGAAGTGGTTTGTAGTCATCCAAAACGCCAGCCGTATTGCACAAGACGTCGACCTCAGGACACCAGTCAAAAATTGGTTCCAAGTCAAGTGTTAAATCACGTTGTAAAAAGTAAAAATCGCCTTGTAAGTCAGGATTTTCGCCCTGATCCACACCATAAACCTGATAACCTTTTTCTAAAAATAGACGAGCTTGGGCCAGGCCAATCCCTGAGCTCACGCCCGTAATCAAGACCCGTTTAGTCATGGACTTCCACCCAATCTGTCGCTAAGACATCACAAGGAGTCGGGCTCCACATAGAAAAACCTTCCCCTTCGCCAGAGACGTTGATGAGGAAATAGGGTGTCACTTCAAGAGCGACTCCATTTTGTTCAATGGTATCAAACAATTGGACATAGTTCTCTGCTCCACCCCAACCCGTTCGGACATATTTTTTCTTGGCCTTTAAGCCTGGTAAAATCTCTTCAAATGTCATGCTTTTCTCCTTTGTTTTATAGTCCCTTTCATTATAACAAAAATCAAGCTTACTCGTTGGTTTCCAACAGTAAAAAGGGGAGCGTCCTCCCCCTTTTCTTTCTATTCACCACTTTTCTCCTTGTCCTTTTTCAAGTCACGAATTATGAACCAATAGTAAATCATCAATCCTATACCAATGATCACCGTAGGCAAAATGATGGTCATGCTAGGATTCTGAATTCCTTGCACCAAGGTCCAGCGATGTAAGAATCCAACCACTAAAAAGGCGACGATAGGAAAGACGAGGGCTCGGCCAAACTCATCTCTCCATTGCCACAATATGAGGGCGCCACTAGCCCCTGTCATAAGGAGAGTATCCCAAGGATTTGGCACTGTCAACCAAGCAAGGGCTGGTAAGAAACGAACTCCCACTATTTCACTGAAAAAATAGAATCCTAGAACCAAAACGATTGCCACATGGATTGCTTTTTTCGACTTTTCTTCTGCAAAAATGAGGCGACGAAGGAGATAGAAGAGTAGCCCAATTGCTAGGAGTCCCAACATGATGTCAGTCAAATAGACTAGTGGTTTGAGCACAAGGACCGCTTGGGAGGCAAACTCACTTAAGAGGCGATAAAAAATGACGATTCCTGGGACAATCGCTCCATATTGCAGAATAGACCGAGCCGATTCTCTAGGCATATTCTCGATAATTTGGTCTGCCATTATCTTTGGATCGAGACCAAAATAGTCCTTTGCCGTCAAGCCATCCGCTCCTGCTTGCGAAAAATCTACCGCTAAATTATAGACCTGCTCTCTTAAAGCCTCCTCCTTATATAGGAAACCTGCAAGATTGAAATAATCCCATAGGTCTTGGAAATAGACTTGATCCTCCTGGCTAAAGGTTTGTATCAAGGCCTGCGTTTCTTCATAATAACTAACGGTTTTCATACTTCTTCCTTCTTTCTTTGGAGACGAAATACAAGGAGGGTCAGGACGAGTCCCATGAGAGGAAGGAGCCAGCCTAATAAGTGAGCAGTTCCCTGATTCACAAGACGAATCCAGCATCCAGTAACTAGGAAAGTCAGACCCATGACTAGTAGACTCGTCATCAGACGATCTCTGCTTCTATAAGCCATAACTGCATATCCAAGGAGGACTAGGACAGCAAGAGCAATCCCCCAACCATCTGATAAGAAGAGACTCCCAATGTGGCCAAAATAGGTCGAAAATAGTCGTACGATGTTCAGAAACACTAGCAGGCTGATCACACTGATAAACATAGCCCAAGGGCGCTTCATTTCACCATAGCTCTGTTTGGACCATAGCCACGTGATGAACTGGCTAAACACCAAGAAATTGAATAAAATAACAACATAGGTTAAAGGTTCGATTTTCAGTGGCGTCATCCAGGTAAAATCCATTAAATAACGCATACCAACTAAGATCACTCCAAGTAGGAAGATGAGTCCCACATAAGATCCTAAAGAGCGTTTAGGTAACTCAGCAAGAATTTGATCCACCATCGCCCGTGGATCCTTTCCAAAATAATCCACTGCCCGAACGCCTTCTTTCTCCGCAACCTTTAAGTCACATACCATATTGTAAAGTTGTTCACCGAGTGCTTCATCATCATAAAAATAGGACTTAGCCCCAATATAAGCGACCATTTTTTTCACATAGGCTTGATCCTCTTTATTTAAATGAATCAATTCATCTGACATTTTTTCTGTATAACTTTCTACCATTTTTCTCACTCCTTTCTGATACGGTCTACTTTTGTGACTAGCTCCTGCCACTGGTTCCAAAATTCTTCTAAGCGCTCTCTTCCAGCATCACTGAGTGAAAAATACTTACGATCAGGACCATCTGGAGACGGCCTCATTTCCCCATGAATAATTCCTTGTTTCTCCAATTTTTGAAGCAAGGGATAAATGGTCCCCGCAACAATCTTATCAAATCCCATCTCTTTGAGACTTTGGATCAATTCATAACCATAAATAGGCTTTTTGGAAATAATCTCAAGCACACAGCCCTCCAAGACTCCCTTTAATAATTGGGACTCTTTCATCCTTCTCACCTCTTTTTTACTACCTTACTAGTTTGTTTTACATACTAGTCTTTTCACCATTAGTATACTCTTCTTCAACTAGTATGTAAAGCATAATAGTAAAAATTTTTTTAAAATTTTTTGAATCCTTAAAAATGCCTTAAAATAAAGGCTTTCCAGCCCTCAAGTGTGTAAATATACAAAAAAAGTACAAAAAACACTTTATTTTGGCAATTGATTGGAGTATAATAAACGTAATTATTCAAAAGGAGTTGTGAATATGAAAAAATCTAAGCTTGCTCTCTTAGCAGGTGTAGCCGCAGCATCAACACTTTTCCTTGCTGCTTGTGGTTCATCTTCTAATTCATCAAATGGGACAACCTATAAATATGTTTATAGTACTGACCCTGATACCTTGAATTATTTGACTTCAAACCGTTCAACAACTAGTGATATCACTACTAACTTGGTTGATGGTTTGTTCGAAAATGACCAATATGGTAACTTGATTCCTGCCCTTGCGGAAGACTGGTCTGTTTCTAAAGACGGTTTGACTTATACCTACAAGCTTCGTAAAGATGCGAAGTGGTATGACTCAGAAGGAAACGAATACGCAGATGTAACTGCAAAAGACTTCGTTACTTCTCTTAAATACGTTGCAGATAAAAAATCTGACGCCCTTTACTTGGTTCAAAATTCTGTCAAAGGATTGGATGACTACGTAAATGGTAAGACGAAAGACTTCTCAACAGTTGGTGTCAAAGCCGTTGACGATCATACTCTTCAATACACTTTGAACCAACCAGAATCATTCTGGAATTCTAAATTGACGACTTCTACTATGATGCCCGTTAATGCGAAATTCCTTGAATCAGCTGGTAAAGACTTTGGTAGTGTGAAACCAACAGGAATCCTCTACAACGGTCCATACATTATGAAGTCCTTCACTTCAAAATCACAAATTGAGTTGGACAAAAACCCTAACTACTACGACAAGAAAAATGTTCACATCGACACTGTCAAATTGACTTACTTCGATGGATCAGACCAAGACTATCTTGCTCGTAACTTCTCAGACGGTAACTTAACTTCTGCTCGTCTCTTCCCTACAAGCTCTACATACAGTACAATCCAAAAGAAATTCAAAGATAACATTATCTATTCTCAACAAGATGCTACTGTTTACTATGCTTACTTCAACGTAAACCGTCAAAACTACGGTCACACTTCAAAGAAATCTGACGAACAAAAGAATAGCACTAAGACAGCTCTTCAAAACAAAGACTTCCGTCAAGCCTTGAACTTTGCTTTGGATAGAACTTCATACAGTGCCCAATCAAACGGTAAAGAAGCAGCAACGAAAACTCTTCGTTCCCTTCTTGTTCCTCCAACATTTGTACAAGCAAACGGTAAAGACTTCGGTACTCTCGTCGAACAAAAACTTGCTACAGCTGGAGACGAATGGAAAGGCGTAAGCTTTGCCGATGCTCAAGACAGCTTGCATAACACTGATAAAGCGAAAGCTGAACTTGAAAAAGCAAAAGCTGCATTGCAATCACAAGGTGTTCAATTCCCAATCCATATCGACTATGTTGTTGACCAATCTTCAAACTCTATTGTTCAACAAGCAGACTCTATGAAGAACTCTATTGAAACTGCCCTTGGTAAAGACAATGTCGTGATCGATGTACAAAAATTGTCTACTGACGATGCAGATAACGCTACTTACTTTGCACAATCACCAGAACAAAAAGACTTTGACTTAGACATCGGTGGTTGGGGACCTGACTTCCAAGACCCTTCTACTTACCTTGACATTTTGAACCCAACAGACGGTCCAACATTGACTGGTATGGGTCTTGATCCTAAGAAAGACCAAGCTCTTATCGAAAAACTTGGTTTGAACGAATACAAACAATTGCTTGATGATGCAAATGCTGAAAAATTGGATACCAATAAACGTTATGAAAAATACGCTGCTGCACAAGCTTGGTTGACAGAAAACGCAATTGTTCTTCCTATCTACTCTAAAGGTGGTGTTCCATCTATCACTAAAGTAACTCCATTCTCATCACCAAATTCATTGGTTGGTATTAAAGGAGATACAAACTACTTCAAGTACAAGAAAGTACAAGATAAGACCGTTACAACTGCTGACTACGAAAAAGCTTACAAACAATGGCTCAAAGATAAAGCAGAGTCAAACAAGAAAGCTCAAGCAGATCTTGCAAAACACGTGAAATAATCACGTTTTAAAACACCGGGGATTACATCCTCGGTGTTTTAAAATGTAGACAAATTGTTTCTTTATATAGAACAAGTTAGGAATATATAAAGAATTAAGATAATACATCCAATTAGGCTCATTCAATCATACACTGAAACTTTCCGCCGTGAGAAAAGTGCTAGAAACACTATTGTTTCTAGTACTCGGGAGTTTTGAAACTTTAGGTTCAAAACTAATTGAACACGGGCTGCGAATTGTGTCAAAAAGATAAGTTCTCCTAGAATCGAAAGATTCTGCGTCAAACTTCCTATTTTGACTTTATCCGCAGACGCCCTTTGTATCTTGATTTAGTCATGGAACTTCCTGGATTGCTGAAATCATCCACTGGATAATTTCACCTAACGTCCGTACTCACCTAAGGGAAGTTTCTAAGATGACTTCGTCTTTAATCAAAAACACCGGGGATCTCCTCGGTGTTTTTGATTGAAACAGTGTTTCAGGTGATCTCTTTTTCACCTATTTTCCTAAGCTTCGATCATATCGAATGCTATCTCACGACAATCTTCCGATAACTTCTAGAAGTCAGAAGAAAGACGAGGACATAGGAGATGAAAAAGACAGCGCAGATAGAAAGAGTTGTTTGAAGCACCAAGCCAGCATTATTCGCTCCTAAGATGGCAACGATTTTTGCAATCATCTTGTAGGCTACTCCTAGGTAGAGGAAGGAGAAAAACAATGGAAGGAAAAAGACGGTGAGAATCTGTTTGCGAATCGTAGTAGCCGTTTGCTTTTGGTCCAATCCTACTTGTTGCAAAATCACAAAATTTTCCCGGTCCTCATAGCCCTCTGAAATCTGCTTGTAGTAAATTACGAGAACCGTGGCTAATAGAAAGATCACAGATAGGAAAACTCCAATAAAGAGGACTGTCCCTGCTGATTCACGCCACTCTTTCTCTATGCTGTATCGTTCATATCCACCAAAATAAGTCGCACCATATTGACTCATTTTGTCTGTCGAATATAGCTCTTTGGTCACGCCACCAGTAAAATCTTTGTTATCTTTATTTTTGGCATTAATAGAGAATTCTAAATTCTTATCAACTTTTAGACCCAGTTGGTTCAAATCAGGGAGGACTAGGTACAAGCCCATTTGGTGTTGAAACAGGGCGTCTTGGGGAATTTTCCCTTGGATAAAATTGGAGTCTAATTTTTGTTTAATCGTGAAGGTCTTCCCATTGATTTCTAATTGCGCGTCTAATCTTCCAGGATATTGATACCCATAAGCCAAGATTTCATTTTCCCCCAGATCAACTTTTTGACCGGTCAGTTGTTCGTAGGTCGCCTGATCAAAAAAGTAGACGGTTCCTTCTGTCTTTAACTCCTGATCAGTTGCTGGAGTGGACTGGTCATTCACCTCTAAGACCTTTCCATCAATCTTTCGAATTTCAGCCGACCAGTATGTTGTCTGAGTCACTTGATAATCTGATAGATGTGTCGCATCGGCTGTTTTCTTAATTTGGGCTTGAACATCCTCAATAACTGGTTCTGTTTCAGCATCTGAAGTCATATGCCCCACACTAATCATGTAATCGGAAGGGTAAACAGTATCTAGGTAATTCTGCCCTCCAATAAAGATATTGAGTGACCCGGTTAAGGTGACCAAGACCATGGTGGATAGAATACTAATGGTCGCAAGGCCCGCTGCATTTTTTCGCATCCGAGCGATTAAGTTAGAGACGGATATAAAATTCTCTGGCTTATAATAGTAGGATTTCCGACCTTTAAGAAATCTTAAGAAGGTAATGGATCCTGCGTTGAATAAGAGATAAGTCGCCAGAATAACCAAGATGACAGCAATAAAGAATCCTTGAACCGCTGCAACTGGACGCTCAACGGTTAGCGCCAAATAGAAGGCAATTCCTAAGAGCCCTAGTCCTAACAGAGTTTGGACTAGCAAGAAGCGTCCCTTCTTCTCTCCTGCCTTTTTCTTTTGCATGAGGTTTAGGGAACTGTAGCGCAAGAGGCGGAAAGAATTCAGCAAAAGAATGAGGGCAAAAGCTAAGGCTAACCCAAGTAAAGTGTCAAGGACAGCTCCTAGCTGGAAGGTTGATTGAATGACGACTGGAAGTCCCATACATTTTAAGAGCAAGGCAAAAATCAAGCGATCAAACAAGAGACCCAAGCCCAGCCCCGCTCCAACTGTGAGGATATAGAAGATAAGCAATTCCCATAAGGTCATGACGAGGAGGTGCTTCTTCTCCATTCCCAGAACACTGTAGAGTCCCAGTTCTTTGGAACGATTTTTCATGACATAGCCATTGGCATAAGCCACCAAAATGATGACGACCAACTGGACGACGAAACTACCAAAACCAAGAACAGTTCTCGCCGCTCCCCCTCCGTAAGAATCCTCTAAATGAGGGGTCGATGCCAAGGCGATAAAACTATAGAGGATCATGGTCGTTAAAATGACAGCTATAGCAAAAGGGTAATACAACTTGCGATTTTGTTTGAGGTTCGAAAAGGCTAATTTACTTGTTAATTTAAACATCATGATCCTCCTTACCCGCCATGACCGTCAAGGTATCTGAGATTTCTTGGAACATCTGACGTTCTGTTTTTTCCCCGCGGAAGATCTGGTTATAGAGAATTCCGTCCTTGATAAAGAGCACGCGCTTGGCCCGAGCTGCTGCTGCAGTTGAGTGGGTTACCATGAGGATGGTTTGTCCCATGCTATTGATATCTTCAAAGACATCGAGCAAAGCAGCTGATGACTTGGAATCCAGCGCCCCTGTTGGCTCATCAGCAAGAAGGATTTCTGGAGATGTGATGATGGCCCGTGCTACAGCCACCCGTTGTTTTTGCCCGCCAGAGATTTCGTAGGGATATTTCTCAAGGAGCTGATGAATGCCCAACTCCCGACTCACGCTATCCACCTTGCTCATCATTTCCTTGACGGGTCTGCGAGAGAGAACTAAAGGCAAGAGGATATTGTCCTTGACGGACAAGGTGTCGAGCAGATTAAAGTCTTGAAAGACAAATCCTAGTTTTTCCCGACGGAAGCTCGAGGCATCCTTGTTCTTGATGGTCGAGGTATCGGTGCCGTTGAGGTAGACCCGTCCTTCAGTCGGCTGATCCAGCATGGCTAGGATATTGAGAAGGGTCGATTTCCCAGATCCTGATTCCCCCATGATGGCAACGTATTCGCCCTTTTCAACGGTAAAATGAATATCCTTTAGGGCTTCGACCTGCGTCCCTTGAAAGCGGGTTTTGTAGATCTTTTTGATATGTTGAACGTCTAGAAGTGTCATGGTCTCTTCCTTTCTAGCTCGATAAAAGCTTCCATCGTTTTTTACAAGTCTATTGTACTAAAACTGAAACGCTTTCACCATAACATAACCTTACATTTTCCCCTTTATTTCTTACATTTTTGTAAGAATGCAAAAAGAGAGCAGTGGATTCATCTGCTCTCCATTCCGTTTTGGATATCTAAACACTATTTTTCGACCATACCGCTATTAATGAAAAGCTCTTTAGCTTTAGAATAGCTGATTGTATTGTCAGCTTCGAGGTTCAGAGTAGGGTTTATTTCTTTTAATTTTTGCAAATCTACTTTGGTGTAATCAATTGTATTGGTAATATAGAAGATACCGTCTTTGTATTCTGATGTCAGTTCAAACCCATGTCCCATCAGATCTTTATATTTTTCTTGGCTCCTAGCAACGGCTTCTTTCATTGATTGAAGAGGGTTATCCCCAGCTACTTTTGAGACATCGTAATCATCAACTTTTTCTTGTAATAACAAAGTATCTCCCTTGTAATACAAGGTGATGGTTGCCTTACCTGCTTCATCACTCGCTTCGAGAACGGTTTTTTGAGCACCTGCTATAGAGTCCTCTTTTTTACGATCATCCTTTTTTGAATCTTTTGTCTTATCATTAGCGGATGATTTAGATGAGCTTTTTGATTTGCTAGTTGAAGTAGATGATTTTTCTACTTTGCTAGAAGAAGCTTTTGCATCTTTGCTTGATGAGTCTGAAGCAGTTTTACCAGAACATGCCGCTAGGGTTGCAACAGATAAAAGTGCTACACCGGCTGTAAGAATTTTTTTCATTTGTATTCTCCTATAATGTATGGTTGAATTTATTTTAAAATATTTTTTCATTTCTGTCAACCATTTTACAGAAGGCCAGTAACTATCTAGGCTTTTTATTACTAGCTTTTAACATTTTTTATTTACTAAACAACAATATCAAACATTGTATATTTATTCTATAATTGAATAAAAAAACAGAAAACAGATCATTCTCTGGCTTTGTTCTCTTTCCCTATTCATGAAGCAATTGAGTGAATTCTTCTTGAAGTTCCTTGTTGTCTGTTGGTTTTAGATACATCTTTCCACCATTGGTCGTTGGAGAATGAAAGACAATGCCTTCTCCCGTATCTGTAATGGCAAAGAAATAACTATGCACATCTGGATACTTATCCCAATTGCTATAGCGTTCTACGATACGGTACTTGGCATTTCCTTGACCCGTGTCTGTGTAAATGGCATCCATCTTGCTATTGTCCCCAAGAGTATAAAGATTGTCGGCTCCCACATCACCACCTGCGATGCCTTTTTGATAATTGGGTTGCCCCATCTTTTGACCCCAGGTCTTCATAAATTCTGCTAATTTGGATGATTTTTCAGCATTCCAAGGCCTTTCCTCCTGACTTTGGGTATCGCTTCCTGAAGGTGTGCGATCAAAGCTTTGCCAATCAAAACTTTTGAGATCAAGTTTATCTTCATCTGATTTGCCAAAAATGGCATTGAGATCCGTTCCAGGGACCTGAACTTCCTCTTCCTTGATTTTACTTGCCATCTGTGGAGTCTTTTCGAGACGTGAGAGTACTGCTTCACCACGGCCCGTCCCTGACAACCAGCTAACTTCTAGGACTTCTCCTCCCTTATAGAGCGTTGTCGCATTGCGCGCTCCTCCGTGTCCAGCGACGAAGCCTTCTGCTAGTAAGGTCGGTTTTTTATCCTTTAGGTAATAGACACCCGTTACAAAGTAGCTCTCATCACTCTGCTGATTGGCGATGATCATCTCGTCTACTCCATCGCTATTTAAGTCCTTAAAGGCATAGCGAACAGCTACTGGCTGATTGATGACCGTCTCGATTACCCAGCTATTGATCATCCGATCTTCTTTGGCTAATTCATCATTCAATTTGGAAATGGCATCTAAATCTTTTGAAGTGGCAAAAATCTTTTGGTAGTCTGAAAAAACAGACTGGTATAATTGTTTGTTGTCTGCTTTTTTCGCTTGTTTCTTTGCTGAAGTCTGGCTAGTTGCAATCTCTTTTTTAGGACTGGACTGGCGCTGGTATCTTTGGTAACATCCTGTTAACAAGACCATACTTGAAGCCGCTAATCCCAACTGCATCCAATGTTTTCTTTTCATCTAATCTCCTTTAGTCTCCCGTGTTTTCATACTAATCCTTATTATACTAACAGAGCTGTAACACCAGCTGTTCCTGTACTTCTCCCGTAGTGGCCAGCTGTATATTTCCCAGCAAAGTAGGTCGCTAAGGGCCCTGCCAAACCTCCGAGAAAGTTCGAAAAATTGACCAGAACTTGGCTAATCACTTGATCCCATGGCAACCAGCTATCCATCGAAAAGAGCTGGTGGATATAGCCCAGATCGGAGAAAGCAGATAAGGCAATCACCCTCACAATTCCTGAAAATAGAAAAAAGGGAAATAGGGAAACCAGGGTTTTCTGGGTAATTTGGATCAAACTTTTTTCTCGTAACCAGTAAAACTTCTGGACTAAGTACTGGATCATGGGGCCTCCTCGGTGCTTTTAGTTACTTCATCAGCTTCTAGTATCTTTTTCTATTATAGCATACCAGCAGGTAAACATTTTCTTTGAAAGATTGGTGTAGGTTTATGAGAATTGTCGAACTTTTATCATTTAAGGCAAACGGCTTGCTTTCTGTTTGTATTTTATTTATAATCATTCTAAATAAGAAGTAAGGAGAACAATGATGACTGAAACAAAACACGGAGTAGACGAGTCTTTTAGCGATCGGTTAAATATTTTACGAGCAGCTGTTCTTGGGGCAAATGATGGGATTATTTCGATTGCTGGAGTGGTTATCGGGGTAGCCAGTGCGACACATAATATCTGGATCATTTTCCTTTCTGGCTTATCAGCTGTTCTCGCAGGTGCCTTTTCGATGGCCGGAGGTGAATATGTCTCTGTATCGACTCAAAAAGATACCGAAGAAGCCGCTGTGAACCGCGAACAAGCCCTCTTGGATCGCGATCCAAAGTTAGCCAGAGAATCCTTGTATCAGGCCTATATCCAAAACGGAGAATGTGAAACCTCTGCGCAAATTATGACCGAACGGGCCTTTCGGAAACACCCCCTCAAAGCCCTCGTTGAAGAAAAATATGGGATTGAATACGAGGAATTTACCAATCCTTGGCATGCTGCGGCATCTAGCTTTCTTGCTTTTTCAGTTGGTTCTCTTCCTCCGATGCTGTCCATCATTCTCTTTCCGGCCAAGACTCGGATTCCCGTCACGGTCATTGTCGTTGGACTATCTTTGATCTTCACAGGCTATACCAGCGCAAAACTTGGGAAAGCTCCGACACGTCCAGCCATGCTGCGCAACCTGATCATTGGCCTCCTTACTATGGCGGTGACCTACTTCTTTGGACAACTCTTTAGTATCTAAAAAGAGAGTGGGACAGAAATCGGTCATTCGTTAGAATTCAATTTCGTCGTCCCACCTCCGCACAGCTTCAACAGTCTGGGAGACTGTTGAAGGTTGCAGATAAAGGAAACATAGTTTCCGTCAACATAGGGCATCTTTGAAGCTTAAAAAGCGAACAAAGACTTAGGATACTTGCTTCGCAAGTTCTATCCGCCACCTCAAAGCAGTGCTTTGAGCACTCAACCACTGCGTCTTGCTCGACAATCCAAAGACAAATAAGATGCTAGGACTTTTGTCCTAGCATCTTTTCTTATGCTTCTAATAGAGCTTGTGCTTGTTTTTTCAGTCCTTCCACTGCTTCGTCCGTCAAGATTAATTTACCTGTTCCCCAGGCTTCTGGGTTTACGGTTGTTCCAGTGAATTCTCCAACTACTTGAGTCCGAACGAATGGCAAGAGCGCTTGGTATGCCGCAAACATTGGTTCGTGTCCAGCATTGGCTACTGAAGAAACCGTTACGATCTTGTCTTGAAGGGCAGATGGACCACGAGTTTCTGACAGGTCAAGGGCACGGCTAAGCCAGTCGATCAGGTTTTTCACTACGCCTGGAATCGCAAAGTTGTAGACTGGTGAGAAGATCCAGATGGCATCCGCAGCAAGAACCGCATCACGCGCTACTTGCACAGCTGGCAGGGTTGGTGTTTCCAAATCTTGGTTCATCATTGGGATGTCCTTGTAGTCCAAGTAAGTCACCGTTGCTTTTCCTTTAAGAAGGCTTTCTGCTTTCTGGGCCATTTGGTGGTTGAAAGATCCTTGACGAAGGGATCCAACGATAAATAAAATGTTTTTCATAGTTGCTTCCTCTCTTGTTGTAAGATTATTTGTTACAATAGCCATTATACAGGATCGTAATGTAATGTCAATTATTACAACTCGGATTTTCCTAACTTTTATGAAAGTCACCGAGAAAGTTCTATGATGAGAGCCCACTCAACCACTGCGTCTTGCTCGACAATCCAAAAACAAGAAGAGGCTAGGACTTTTGTCCCAGCCTCTTCGATGGTTGATAGAACGAACTGTATGACCTAGCGGTTGATTGCTCAAACACTACTTTCCGGTTGCGGATCAGCCTTTCTCAAATCCTTCTTCACGTTTTAGCTCTAAAGATGAGCTATAAGAATTGAAACACTGTTTCTTTTATCTCCAACCTCCAATAGTCTCTTAGAACGTTGGGGCTAGGCGTGCTCCAAGCCTTTACGTGTATTTTCTTTGATGGTTTCAGCTGAATGGAGCAATTTTTCTTTTTCTTCTTCTGTTAAATGCAAGTCAATTCTTTCGACAATTCCTTTGCGTCCAACAATCGCTGGGTAACCAAGGTAAGTTCCATATTCTGGACGATAGTTAGACACAGGCATTTCTTCATGGCTGTCATTGATGACAGCTTCTGCTAGACGTTGCGCTGCTGCCGCAATCCCAAAGTTGGTATAGAATTTACCAAAGAAGACAGTGTGGCCACCTCGCAAGGATTCATAGTTAATAGCATCCAGCTCTTCTTGTGAGAAGAGATCTGTAATCGCATGTCCCTTGACACGAACTTGACTCCAAGCGACAAATTGAGAATTTCCGTGTTCACCAAGGTTATAGCCAGAGACACTAGCAGGATTCACTTGCAACCGATCAGCGACGGCGCGTTTCATCCGAGCTGTATCCAGCAATGTTCCTGTCCCAATGACTTGTTCTTTAGGAAGACCCGTGTATTGTTGATAGAGTTGCGTCACCGCATCCACCGGATTGGTCACCACGACTAAGACACCATGGAATCCAGAAGCTTTCAAATCACGTCCCACTTGTCCCACTTGCTTACTGGTAAATGGAAGTTCCGCAAAACGATCATTCGTGTTATTTGCCTGAAGCTCGATATTTCCCAGAGTAGAGACTACTACATCTGCATCTTGAAGAGCAGCATAATCATTGACCGTGATATGCACCGGATAACCTGTATTGGCAACCATATCACAAAAGTCCAAAGCATCCGACTTGACCTTTTTTTCATTCGTGTCAATCAAGACCAAATGATCGCAAGTATGTTTCAAAACCATGCTGTGAGCCAAGGTTGCACCCACATGACCCAAACCAATAATACCAATTTTTCTTGTCATCAGAATCCTCTTTTCTAGTATCGATCACACTGTTGGTGAGGATAGCTCTTTGTTGACTCTATTTTATCACAATTCCAGCAAGCCGGATGAAAAAAATAGAAAAATTTCCAAGTTTTTTTCAAAAGTAAAAGAGGCAGTGCCTCTTTTTAGGACTCAGGAAAGAAGAGTCTCAATTTCTTCAATGGACAAACCCGTCATATTCGAGATTAGTTCAGGTGTCATTCCTCGTGAGATCATCTCACATACCAACTGTTTACGACCTTCTTCTCGAGCTTCGTCTATGGCTGTCTCCATGGTCATATCATAATTTTCTTGAATCCGAATCCGCTCGTCTATCATGGTCTTCTCCTCCTTGGTCCAGCTAGATCTTACGCTAACATAGATTTGATCTCTTCAAGCGATAAGCCCGTCATATCTGAGATCAGCTCAGGAGTCATCCCTCGTGAGATCATTTTGCGGATTAACTGCAGACGTTCTTCATTACGACCTTGTTCCAAACCTTGTTCTAAACCTTGTTCTAGACCCTGTTCCAAACCTTCTTCGCGTGCTTCGTCAATCGCCGTTTCCATGGTCATATCATAGTTTTCTTGAATCCGAATTCGCTCGTCTATCATGGTCTTTTCCTCCTTGGTCCAGCTAGATGAATCTAGTAATGAATCTGCGTGAGCCACGGCCTGACTGGGAGCTTTTGTAAAGGGAAGATTCCCAAAAAACTCCAACCACTGTCTGCCTGCATCTGTCAGGTTCTCATCTTTATTATACTTGTCTAGCTCTAAAAAGGCAACCTGCAGAAGATTTTGGTGCTTACCATTTTTATAATAGGCCTTGAGTTGCTTGCCAGACCGGCTATTGGTCAGCCAGTATTTGTTGATGGCGGCCTCTTCGTCTAGTAAGAGCGACTTCTCCAAAATCGCAATCCCATAGACGGGCTCCATCTGCTCGTACATCTTATGTGTCTGTCCTTGCTGGCGCAATTTTTGTACATTCTCCACCAGCTGATTGGCCAGATAATAATGGAATCGATTCAAGAAATACTGCTGCTTGCGAATCTGGATCTCGATGATCACCTCGGTTCCATCATGGAGCTTGGCTCTCACATCCACCGCAGTGGAGAACAAGTCATCCTCCTCATAAGCCATGCTATGGGGCTGACTTCCCTCCACAATCTGAGCGTCCGCTACATTCAGCTCCAAAATGTCTCGAATAAAAGCCGTCGTCACCTCCGGCAAACTAAAAATCTTCTTGGCCATGATGTCCAAGGTCGGCGATACATGCGCGTGTCTTTTCTGCATTCCTGCTCCTTTTCGATAAAAAATAGAGAGAAGATCCCTCTACTTCTATAATTCGAAAAAAATTTGGGAATGTTACTACAAGCCTATTACGAAACTAAGTAATAGCTCTCTTTTAGTTCTCTATATCTGTCAAAGCTGAGAATGCCGTCATTTTGCAATCTGCCTAAAACGACACTAGGATGAATATCGATTGCCTCAGCAAAATCTAGAATATCTGACTTATCAAAATTTCCTTTTTCAACAAAAGCTTGATAGTCTTCGGGTCCAATCAATAAATCTTTTGCAAACTGATCTGCCTTTTCCTCAGAACGTCGGTAAGATTCACCATTTCCAGCATCAGATGAAAAATCGTTTTCTAGAATATGCCCTATCTCATGGAAAAGTGAGAACCAGAAAATATCAGATACTTTATTTCGATCTATGAGTAAAAGCAAGGCACTACCATTTCCAAATTTTTTCGTAGCACCATTTAGATTGGCATTTGGCAAAGCAGGTAGACCGACTAGGACAACACCACACTCTAGCAAGATATCATATAAGCGTTGCGGAAAGGCTTCTGGGTCCTGTCTGGTCAACTTTCTCAAAGCAGGCAAGCTTCTTTCTAGCTTTCTACGATTGAGCTTGGTAGTTGTTGTATCACGTGCTTTTTTAGATGCCAACTCCAGCATGACATTGGAGTTCACTATACTTTTAGTCGTGAACTCACGCGTATTTCGATAACTCACCTGATTGTTAAAAGATGAGAACTTTTCTAAACTCGCCACTCCCAGAATCTTGCGAAGTTCGACAATCTTTTCTTTCAATGTATAGCGTTTATCTGGAACGTAGCCTTCTGCCTTAAAATACTTGAAATCAATCATCTCACAGATTTCTTTCTCGCTACCTTCTTCTAGCTCTTTTTGTTCTACAATCTCTGCAACTTTTACATCATAAGCATTTTGAAGATTGAGCCAAGTTTGCATGGAAACTCCGCTTAGCTTGGCTAACTTATGAGCCGTCTCTTTACTAATGGACTCCTCCGCATTGACAAGCTTGCTGACAGTCTTTGCCGAAACTCCTAAGCGCTCCGCAAATTCTTTCTGCGTTACGTTATAATCTTCAATCAACTCTCCAACATACTGACCTGGATGAAAAGCAATCAGGTCTTTGTATTCAACAATTTTTTTACTCATAATGATTGCTGACCTCCTCTATTTTTAGGATTTCGATTTCAACAGGACTAGGAAATACCTTTTCTAGATCCTCCTCACGAAATTCTACAATCAACCGATAGGAACTTTTCCGACCATCTATATCCAAAGCAAACTGTCCTTGTCTCTTTCCCTTGAGTTGGTGAAAGTGATACCTAGGAAAAGCCGTCACACTGGCCAAAGAATCCGCTGCTTCCAAAAAGTTAATCAATTGATGCAACTTTACAGCAATCTTATCCGAAAAATCCTTTTTCGCCCGCCTCAGCTCTGTGCAATGCTTTTCAACAGTTTTATTTGTATAGATAAGCTTCATAGATCCCTTTCTGTTAAATTAAATTACCTTTTAGGTAATTTAATTGTATCAGATTGGCAACAAAAAGACCAGTTAAAACTTTCATTAACTGGTACTTATTTTATCAAAGACTGATACCTTATCCCTTAAACTCTTGGACAAATTTCTTGAGTTCGGCATCGGCTTCTGGCGTTGTTCCATGAAGCTGGCTAAGCATGTCTAAGAGGGAGGCTGTCTGGGTCTCAATAGTGGCGTTGGTTTGGTTGATTTTGGCCACGATATCTGTCAGTGGCTCTACTTCTTCTTCCTCAAAGGTATCCACATAGCGTGGGATATTGAGGTTATAGTCATTCTCGACGATCTCCTCAAAGCTAGCCAGATGGGCAAACTTGTCAATCTCCTCACGAGACTTGTAGGCTTCCAGGATCTTCTCGATATGGGCATCCGTCATGATATTCTGGTTCTTGCCCTTGTCAAATTCCTTAGAGGCATCGATAAAGTATACGTCCCGATTGGTCCTGTTCTTTTTGAGAATGATGACCGTCGTTGGGATGCTGGTATTGAAGAAGATATTAGCAGGAAGACCGATCACGGTATCTATTGCCCCTTCTTCCAGCAAGGCCTTGCGAATGGTTCCTTCCGCATTGCCACGGAAAAGGACACCGTGAGGAAGGACAATGGCCATGACTCCCTTGTCCTGCTTGAGGTGGTAATAACCGTGCAAGAGAAAGGCGAAGTCAGCCTTGGATTGAGGGGCGAGCTTTCCAAATGGAGAGAAGCGAGGATCTTGGAGGAAGCCGGAGCTTGCAGACCACTTAGCTGAGTATGGTGGGTTCATAAGGACCCCATCAAAGTTGGTCGGCTCTTGGGTAGGCCAGTCTTCGTCCAGCGTATCGGCATTGTGCAAGAACTGGTTTTCCACCGGAACCCCGTGTAGGATCATGTTCATCCGAGCCAGGTTATAGGTAGAGGTATTGAGCTCCTGACCAAAGTACTGGACGGTTTGAGGCTGGTGAGAATACTTTTTGGCATTAAGCAAGAGGGAGCCTGATCCCATAGTGGCATCGTAGATGGTAAAGCCCTGCTCATCTTCACGCCCTAAAAAGGCAATCTGGGTCATGAGCTTGGCTACAGGCTGGGGCGTATAGAACTCTCCTGCCTTCTTACCCGAGTCGGTCGCAAACTGACCAATCAAGTACTCGTAAGCATCCCCAAGCATGTCACCCGCATGACCTGCCACATCTAACACTGCCAATTCTTTCATAACAGCAGCCACTAGCTGGTTTTGCTTTTGAGGAGTTGCCCCTAGCTTCTTGGAATAGAGATCAATGTCCTCAAAGAGATTTTCATAGAGGTCGTCACTTTGCTCGATGTCTCGGAAGCCCTGAGCTAGATCTTCTAGCTGGAAGGTCCCTTCATTGACCCGGTCCACCAAGGCCGTAAAGGTCAAGTCTGGCTTGATGACATAGTTAAGCTCATCAATGATGACGGAGATCAAGTCCTCTTGAGAGTCTGGATCCTCATAGTAAGAACGGTAAAGCGCCAAGGCTTCATCCAGACTCTCTGTCTCCTCTTCCATGGTCTCCGCCACGAAGAAGAGCAACTTATCTGAGAGGTACTTGTAAAAAATCATCCCCAAGAGATAAGACTTATAGTCATTGGCATCCATCTTAGAGCGGAGCACGTCCGCTGAGTTCCACAGGGCTTGGTAGAGCGACTGGGAGGTTTGTGTTGTTTCCATAATAGTTCTTTCTGATTTCTTTTAGACCTTTTCTTGTTCCAGTGGGACGACAGCGAGGGTCTTGCCCAGACTGGCTAAAACTTTCAAGACTGTGTCCAATTGAGGGCTGGTCTTTCCTGTCTCCATCCGAGCGATGACTGGTTGGCTGACCCCACTGAGTTCTTCTAGTTTCTTTTGGCTAATGCCCTTTTCATGCCGAGCCTCGATCAGCTCTGTCATAATCGCAACCCGCAGATCACTTTCCAGGATTTCTTCCTTGGTGAAGAGCTCTGCTCTCACATCTTTCCAATTGCTGCCGATGGCACTATTCTTCATCTCTTAGCCCTCTTTCCTTCAAATCTTGCAACTCTCGCTTGGCTTTCTCGATCTCTCGTCTAGGTGTCTTTTGCGTCTTTTTGACAAAATGATGCAGTAAGACAAAGCTCCCATCCAGCCAAGCCACGAATAAAATACGATCCCGCAAGGGTCTCAACTCCCAAATCTCCGCATCCAGATGCTTGATGTAGGGTTGGCCAGCACGTGTCCCCTGCTGGCTCAACAGTTCGATATAGTCATTAAGCTTGTTGAGTTTGATCCGGCTGTCCTTATTATCACGACGAGCTAGCTCTCTCATGTAGTCCAAGACCGGTTGATTCCCTTGTTTATCCTTATAAAAATAAATAGCGTGCACAAAGCAACCTCTTTTCGAATTTATTATAACTCTAAAGTTATTAAAAGTAAATACTTTTAAGTTATTAATACTAAGGAGCACCCTTTGAAATTATCATTGGGTCTCACTTATATTATTCGAAAAAGTATGTTCTTATGGATGCTGATAAGGGGAATTTTTGAAGGTTAGATAAACATATCTTGTAAGAGTTTCTTTAGTATCAAAGCTGGAGAATAATCCAAATAAATCATGTTTATTTATGACTTAGTAGAGTTACAAGTTCACTAAAATAACTAGTTCTCAATATATTTTGTAACTCAGAATCTGTTGCAATCCTACTTAATGCCTTATTTTTAAAATTACGAGTGATTACAGTATCTCCTAGTTGATTGATTATTTCTTTTTTTAGGTTACAAATCTTTAAAATTGATGAGAAATTCGATGAAACTAAAGCTTCTTCAACAATAGAAGTTATAGTTTCAACTGTTGAACTTACATCGAATCTAGTTACTAAACCTTCTAAAAATTTTTGAGCATCATGTTTTGTTGGTTTATTTTTCTCTATAAAATGTCCTTCCATAAATTCATCAAGTTTCTTTTTCAAGGCGATACTTATTATCTTATCTTTATTTTTTATACACGAATTTATAGTAGCTTCTTTGAATTTATTAAATTTTTGCTCTTTATCCTGATCATCATACTCCAAAACCGATTGCACTATTGCTTCATCTACTAGAAGCATCTCTATCTCATTAAGAGGTAGAACAAAAATATTATTCTTTTTATATTTTTCAATTCGTGCCTTCTCCATCCAATCATCATCAATAATACCATATGCTTTATTTCCATGCATTTTTTTTAAATTATTATAAGCTTTTGTATGCTGGATGACCTGTTTATGTCCCTCTACAGGTTTTACAAAACAAAATTCGCTGAATAATTTAGAATAAATCTGATAGTCTATGCTAGTTTTAGTTCCCTCACAAAATAGAATAGGCTTCTTTGTACCAGATACTTCAGTTAATAAGGATAAAGGCATTTCTTGGGTCCCTTCCAAAACCTGATATTCCAAATCATAAGGTGCTTCAAATTTCTTACACCACATGTAACTTGCATTTGTTCTAGATTGGACAAAGTCCATATTATGTGAAGCAAAAACAAATTGACAATCCGATCGCTCTGATATGAGCAAATCCCACAATTCATTATAGACAGCAGCGTTTAAGAAAGTCTCAGGTTCATCAACAACAATATAGCTATTTTTTGGAGCTAAAAGTACATTCCCAATATAAAACAATATACAACGTTCTCCATCACTAAGCCCATTAATACTATATTTAGAACTATTTTTTTCAACGTTAACAACTCTATCATCAGGTTCAAGATCAAATGTTATTTCTGGGAAAATTTGATTCCATATTTGTTCTACTCTATCCCATAAAGTTAAAGGTAAATTTTTTTCTTTTCTTGATCTACGAGTAACTATGTTTGTGTAATCTTTTACCAATAACGTTATTAATTGTGTAAAAGTATTTGAAATACTATTTTCAATATGGAATGGATATAAATCAATTGTGTCATATTTAATATCTACTTGTTTAAATTCAGATATATATTTTTCTTTACTAATATTATTGCGTTCATGAATATTTGACACAAAATACAGTAGCTTCTGGGCAGGTAAAACAAACATCTCATCTATACTATTCTTCCGTAATTCATTAATAAGACTAGTTTTTCCTGCTCCGTTAGCTCCTATAATAACAGTAGTAGAATCTATTTTAGCAATGAAAGAGAAAAGTTTAATTATTTTAAAATCTTCTAAAATTTGAGGTAAGTTTGATTCGTAAGTATGAATATCTTTACCATAACAATCAGATATTCCTTTTAGCCATTTATCTCGTAGTTTTTTGTACTTTTCTGTTACATTAACAGATAATAATTCATCATTTAATTGTTTCTTAATTAATTCGATTAAATCTGATAACGAACCATTTACTTCATTATATTGGTTATTATATTCAACTTCCTCATCATAACGTAAATGACTATAATAAATAAAATCTTCAAAACTATCTTTAAGTCGTTGTTTTTCAGATTCTAATTTTTTAATTAATTCTTTAATAGAACTATACATAACTTCCCCTTAAATAAACATATCCTGCAAGAGTTTCTTTTTGAGAGTTTCTAGCTGAGAAATTTTTTCTTGGTGAGTAGCAATGAGGTTGTCGAGATTAGAGAAATAAGCACCGACGGCTTGTTGTTCGGCAATTGTTTGTGGAATTGCAAAAACAGTAGATGAAACCGACTTCCAATCAGATCGTGGCATTTTTGTACCAGATGTGTCATTAGCAACTTTTTGATAGCGACTTGATTGAACTAAATAATAAATGAAATTTGAATCATTTCCATTTGGGTCAAATACCCAAAAATCTCCTAAAGCTACTCCTTCAAATTTCGGTAAAAGCCAATTATTTAAATACGGACGTAATTTCCCATATAATGTGTATCCAGGTTTAAAGTGTATACCTTTGCGATTATCAAATTTGCTACTAATATCTTTATTCAGTCGGCCTTGACCAGAAATAATATCCTCAAACTCGACCTTTGGCAATGAATCAGAATCAGAACTTTGAGTAACTCTTTTCACAAGTTTACTGAATTCTTTTTCTTCCCATCCACTTTCAAATCCATCCAAACGAATTTCAGGAACGGTCTGTCCGGCTTTGGGAAACATCTTGGAGAGCATAGTCGCCTTGAGAGATTGATAGTTGGCAAGATTTTCCTTATAGCTAGCCAGAAGGTCGTCGAGAGTGCGGAAAAGGGAGCCAATGGCGGATTGTTCTTCAAATGAGGGGTAAAATAACTTAATCGCCTTCAAGTCAGAATTATGTAAATGAACAACTGATTTACCCTGTGCACGTTTAGATAATTCTCTTTGTTGTGAACCATTTGAAAGTGTCATTGCAATAAATAATGAGTTTAGGTATTCATGAGGCCTAACGATATTTAAATCGCCTCCCAAAATGATACCTCTATCAATGACACATGATGCCCTTGATATATCATCTGCACTTTCTCCAGAGGCTGGAATGATTACTTCTCCTCCCTCACTTACAACTGAGTTTTCCTCCAGATTAGCATAAGTTTCAACATTACTAATCACTGACTCATAATTCGTATAAAGACGACCATATAAAATGATTGGTGTTCCGTGAGATTGCAAATTCTTCTTAGAATACCCCCTCCCTTTTGAAAATTCTGCAACCTCTGACAACTGGTTTTTTATCCAAGGTTCTGAGAAATCTCTAAATCTTACTATAGGTATTTTTTCTTTTTTAATCGACATATACTCTCCTTTGTTGTTCAGAAATGTGATACTTATAGTTTTCAAACATGCTTAGTTGTTATCATCATCTCTAACAACTTTAAATTTCATTCTAGTTTCTCCATATTGCTGTTTTAAAATTTTCTCAGCCATTTTCTCAGGTGGAACAAGTCTAAATGCACTGTCCATAACATACTTTGTTATATATGTTTTGAGATTATCACATTTTTCAATTAATTTCGTTTCTTTACTAAAATTTTCAACTATATCAGTAAACTCATTAAAAGTATTGACCTTTATAAATCTATTATAATATTTTGAAACTTTTTCGACCTCTATTACAACCTCATGTTTCAAATCTGATAATTTTACATCATCTTGAATTACTAATGTCAGTAGCAACTCATCCTTTAAATCAATAAATTCGTAGTATTTCGGAGTTATTACTGTATAACAAAGTTTTAAAAATATCTTCTGAAATTTATCTTCATTATCTGATTCAGTCAAAGGGAAACTTTCATCTCCAAAAAAAGTTGCTGCTTTTTTCAATTGGTTTAATATTTTATAGGACCTCTCCGCCCTCTCAATTGTATATTGTAAGAAAATACGTTCTCTTTCATTCTCTTCTTGTTTTTCAAAAAATTCTCGTTGTAACTTATGTTCATCTTGTAGCTGTTTAAGTTGTCGCTTATTTTGAAGCTTTGCAACATACACTGCTACACCAGCACCTAGTAGAGCCCCTATCATGGAACTAATAAACTGAGAATTAAGAAATGTAATTATATTATCCATTTATTGTCATTTCCCTTAAGTATCAGGTATCAATAATATTATTGCAACTTTTCTATTATTAAAAAATTATTTAATCCAATAGAACTTCTCTCATTCCATCAACATCGTCGCTTTTAACAAAGACAACATTTTTATTCCCAGTTAATTCGACAAGTTTATCTTTCCCTAGTATGATAGCTAAATTCTTAACAATAGACCGTTTATCAGATTCGTTATGGTATGTAAAAATAAATCGGTAATTGTAACGATAGTGACTTGTTAAAGTAAAACAATTTTGAAAAATTTCCTTATCTAGTGGGTCAACTGAATGTCCAAAAACAATAATATTTTTTTTCTTCAATCCACTGTATAAATCTTCCACACGTCTTGGCTTGAGAAAGTCTAAATACTCACTACCAGTTTCTTTTACAATTCTTTGATAATACTTTTGATAAGGTATCAAACTACTATTAACGTCAATTTCTTTATCCTCAATTCCGAAAACCATCGTATTAATTTCCGATTTATCTCTACTTAAATCAATTTCCCCGTGAATATAATGTGTATTTCCTATAGGAATTCTAAAAAGTTTAAATGGAGTATGAGTATAATTGAAACTAATTACACTTGACTCTGAAATTTCATCGATTGCATTTAATGCAGTTTCTACTGGATGTATTTTATCAATTTCAAAATCTATGTAATCTCTATAGGATAAATAAATTTCTAACAATTCTGTTAACAACTCTAATTGGTTAATAAATTCTTCATTAAATTTATCTATAGAATAATTTACATCCATTTCCTCCCATCCCATTTGTAGATATAGTTCAAAGAAAGTCCAAGCAATAAATTCCTTTGCTAGATAATTTTCTGTATCAGAGAATATATTCCAAAATACAACTTCATGTTCTGAATATTCAATTGGAGAACCTAATTCAATTTCTTCTATCGCTCTTAGTAATTCTTCTTTGTTATTTTTAAAGTAAAAAATAGCTTCAGCAAGTTGTGAAATCATGATTTCTAAATTACACCAATTTTCTCCAAGTGTAGATCTATTCTCATTTATAAATTTAAGATAAAAATTATCTCTATATTTCTCAATATCGATATTATTACTATCAAGAAATGACTGCAAATGGTCTTCTTTTTCTAAAAATAAATTGTTAGCAAATTCTACGAAATCACTATAACGTGTTTTTCGTTCCATAGCTAAATCAAAACCATTTCCTAAAATTAATATCGTATCTGCCATTTTTCCTCCAAAGTTCTCTTACCTCCCCACTCTCAATGGCTCAATCACCTCTTCGATCAGTTGGGTATAGGCTTCTTTGATTTGTTTTTTGTAGCTGAGTGGGTTGAGGGCATCTGCTACTTCTGCCTTGTAGTCTTTGTAGCGTTGGCTCTTGGTTAGCTGGCTTTCGCCGGCTTGTTTTTTGGCCCCTTTGCGGTAGTGTTGGATATAGTAGCGAAGTTCGTCTGCTCCGATATACCACTTTTTGGCGAAGCTTACGATATGGCTATCGATGATGGATTCGATCATCTGGTCCAAAACTCCGGTGATGGATTGTCCTCGGTAGCGTTCAGGCTCTTCTTGGACTTGGGTCCAGAGGTTTTGGATGATCTCGGCTAGGCTTGGATTGGTCCGGTTCAAGCTCTCGATATAGCTATCCACGGTAGCGATATCCTTGCCACTCAAGGTCTGCTCGTCATTTTCCTCCTGCTGGATCATACTCTGGATCAGCATCAGGATATAGGCATAGTTGATCTCATCGACTTGGACAGACTCCAGCTCATAGTGGATATCCAGCTCATCCTCGCTACCTACTTCTGGATCCCTGCTCTTGATCTCCGCCAGGATATTTTGATAGAGGCCCAAATATGCTTCGAGCTGGCTGTCGCTTAGGCCTGTTTCCCGATAGATCTCTTCCTTATCATACTCCGAGTAAACGCGGATCGAGGATTGGTACTTGTCAAAGACCTGATAGGCTTTGGCGACCTTGCGGAGCTGGGCTGTTGGAGCCTGCTCGAGAGTTACTCCCTCTTCTTCCAAGTCTGTGACTTGGCCTTTAAACTCTGCCCAGGCTTTTAAGAAGTTGCGTTTTTCCTCTTCCCAGCTTGGGGCCAGGACCTCATTTTCCCCACCATTGGAGTAGAGCTTGAGGGCATTGTCGACAGCTTCCTTAAAGGCTTGAGGTCGCTGGAAGGTGATGATATGGCCGAAGTGCTTCTTGTCATCAAAGATCCGATTGGTCCGGCTAAAGGCCTGGATCAAGTCCTGTGGGCGCATAGGCTTGCGATCGATAAAGAGGGTAGAAAGACAAGGTGCATCAAAGCCCGTCAAGAGACGGTCGACCACGATGACCAGGTCCAACTGCTCATTGCGGTAGAGGTACTTGTCCTGCTTTCTGGCTAGGCGATTATTGACATCACTATTAAAGCCCCGCAGATCCGCTAGGCTAAAATGCGTGCCAAACTCTTGGTTGTAATCCTCCATGACCTGCTTCATGTGGTCTTGGTAGCCAATGGACTCTTCCTCATTTTCAGACACTGAGTAGGTGATGGTAAACTTTGGAAAATCTGGCAAATGCCGTTTGACCCGCTCGGAGACCTTGACCCGCTCCTTGCCAGCGAGAATGCTCTTAAGCAGATTGTAATAGGCCTGTGCTCGCGGGATAGACTTGACCGTCAAAATAGCCTCATAGCTCTTTCCGACCCCTTTTGGGATATTGAGCTGTTGCTGGCTCTTATTGAGGATAGCATCTAGTACTTCTAGCATGTGCTCCTTGTCCTCATAGGCCTGGTCAGGGATCTCTTCTTCTAGAAGATCTGAGATGATGGTATTGCGGTAGTCGACCTTAAAGCCTAGAACCGCTCCATCATGGATGGCTTCTTTGACGGTGTATTCATGCAGGCGATTGCCATACTGTTGGTGGGTAGTCTGAGCCAGATCTCCCACTTGTTTGCGTTTGTTTTCCTTAAAGATTGGGGTTCCTGTAAAGCCATACCAGAGAGAGTTCTTGAAGTAGGCCTTGATCTCTTTTTGCATCTGTGGGGTGACAGCCCGGTGGCACTCATCCACGACAAAGGCCACGCGCAGGTCCTTGATCTTCCCAGCATCCCGCTGGTACTTGCCTTCTTCGAACTTACGCATCATGGTCGTGATTTTCTGGATGGTCGTGACCACCACGCGCTTGTCATTGCCCCCTAGGCGCTTGACCAGCTCATGGGTGTTGTCCGTCTCGTCAATGTCGATGACATCATTGGCCGCATAAGAGAGGAAGGACGAGGTCGTCTGCTGGTCCAGGTCTCTGCGGTCTACGACAAAGATGGTCTTTTGGATCGCTGGGATCTGCAAAAGATTGCGCGCCACCTTGTAAGAGGTCAGGGTCTTACCTGAACCTGTCGTATGCCAGATATAGCCCGACTCTTGACGGCGAGAGGCTTCCTGCACAGCCTCGATGGCATGGATCTGGTAGGGACGCAGGAGGATGAGGGCTTTCTTGCTATCGTCGATGACCGAGTACTGCATGACCATCTGGTGGGCCCGGGGGATGGAGAGAACCTCATGAGCAAAGCTATTGAGATCGATCATGGGCTGGTTGTCCTTGTCCACCCATTTGGTCAAGAATTGCTTATTTAACTTGCTTTCACGGGCCGCAGCGATGTAGCGAGTGTCGATTTTATTGGTCACGACAAACATCTGTAAGCTTGAGTATATACCCCGAAACTTACCTTCACGGTCGTACTTTTTGATCTGATGAAAGGCATCTAGAAAGGCCACTCGTGGACTCTTAAGTTCGATATGGATGAGGGGAAGGCCATTGATCAGAAGGGTCGTATCGAGCCGTCGATCCTGGTCTAGCGGATAGGCCTTGTCGCGTTCGACTTGGTTGACCACTTCATAGCTCGACTTACCAGCTGCGATATTGTCCCGCCAGATGACCGCTAAGCGGATAGTCCCTAGGCTAGCATCTTCACGCTGGACTTCTACCTTAGCGATTCCATTTTCACCAGCTAGCCACTTGGCCGCTTCATAGTAGCTGACAAAGTTGAGCTGGTTCTTGATCTGGCGCTTTTCTTGCTCGGTCAAGGGATGGTCCGCCAACAAGGTGACATTATTTTGCGCGAGCTTGTCAAAGAAATTGTCCCATAACTGGTCTTCATTCTTGAGATCCTCGCGATAAGTCCACTGACTCTCTCCTGATGTCAACTGCTGGATCAACTGTCTTTCAATCTCAAGTTCTGGAGTTGCTACTGCCTTCATCCGTCTATCCTTTTCCTGTGCATAATCTCCTATTATTATAGCATGTTTGGGAAATAAATTAACGTTTTCAAAGCATTTTGTTGAGATTTCGCGCAAAAAAACGAACCTAGTCTGGTTCGTTCTTTCTTAGTCTAGTTGAATCCCTTTTTCTGCTAGGTTGTCTATACATTCTTGGAGGTAAGTAGCCTGGTGCTCGGGATAGATAGGGGTGCTCAAGGCTTCCTCTTCTAGTTCTGGATAGGCTGGACAGGTCTTGCCTCGATAGGTCGACTCCCACCACTCTGGGCTGACCTTGTAGCCACGAGAGGTCATCTCCTCCATGATCAGGCGGTGATAGGCATAGAGGCGATAGGGCGAGTAGTCAAAGACATAGTTGACCGTCGCGTGCTTCTTGCCCCAGCCATTACCCCTTAGGGCGCAGCATTCCCGGTGTTGGCCCAGGAGCTGGGGGCGTGGGAGTTTGGGGATCAAGTCTTGGTGCCAGAGTCTCATCTATTGACCTCCTAGTAGTGTCGAGTCTTGTAAGTAGCGATTCGGGTAGCGCTCAAGGAGAGTCTGGATTCCCTTGATCAGATCCTCTTGGCTAGCTTGCCCATGCTGGTACTTCTCAAGTAGCAACATAAAGTCCGCCTTTTCCTCTGCAGTCGCCTGCTTTTTGAAATAGCCCCAGATATGCTGGAAGGCATTGGAGACCTGGCCACGATTTTCCGGCAAGGCTAGCGCTTGCTGGATCAAGTCCTCGACGTGGCTGACCTCCACCTGGTCTTGCTTGAGGTATTCTCGTATTTCCTTGTAGATATTACTGGAATGACTCAGTACCAGGTACTTATTTTTCGCCCATAGGACTTGGCAGTGATGTTTTTGATCCACTCGTTTCTCCTTTTGATCTTGTCTATCCATAGTCCTCTCATTATACCATGGAAAGTAGTCAAGTCATAAAAAAGAGGCTGGGACAAAAGTCCTGGCCTCTCAATTTTCTTTGGATTGTCGAGCAAGACGCAGTGGTTGAGTGGGCTCTACTACGGTGATTTTATCAGCTTTTACAGCCCTACTCAACTGTGCGGAGGTGGGACGACGAAATCGAATTCTAACGAATGACCAATTTCTGTCCCACTCTCTCTTTCATTGATTATAAGGCTGTGATGGCTGCGATCAGACCAAAGATAATCCCTGGTATATTTGCGACTACGATGGGGAGATCGCGCTCTTTTTTGAAGAGGCCGTAGTAAACCCAAAGGCTACAGTTGATGGCTGCGACAAGGGGTTGGAGGAAGTTTCCCTTGTGACCGGCAAGGTTGTCCATGATTTGTGGGAAATAAGACACATACATCATGATACACATGATGGTTGCAACCCAACCGAGAATTTTCGTCTGTTTTTCACTCATTTTCAAAGCACACGTTTCCTAATGTTTGTTTAAGTAGCCCTATTCTACAATTTATTACGCCTAATTTCAAGTTTTTTCAGTGATTTGCTTATCTAAAAGGATTTTGCAAAAAAAGCTCGCCATAAGCGAGCTTCTCTTTTCTTAAATCTGCACAATCTTGCGATAGCTACGAGAGGTGATCCAAAAGACGATTAGGTAGGTGATGAGAAAGACAGCACAGACGCTGAGGGTCACGATGAGGACTTGGCCACTATTAATGACGCCAAGCACTTTGAGAATCAGGCGGATCATATGGTAGGCAAAGGCCAGGTGGACAAAGGCAAAGATGAGAGGGAGGAAGAAGACGGTCCGCACTTGACGGTTGATGGTCCGTTTGACCTCATCTTCATCAAGCCCCACCTGTTGGAGGATGACAAAACGGTCACGGTCTTCATAGCCTTCTGAGATTTGCTTGTAGTAGATGACGATGACGGTTCCGACCATAAAGATCAGTGACAAGAAAATCCCGATAAAGAAGATGCCACCAAAGAGGCTATTGATCTCCGCAACATCATTGGCACGGTTACCTCCATAGATATATGTTCCTTGGCCTTGTTGGCTGCTCAATTCATCGATTAGCTTGTCATAACTAGCTGCTAGCTTGAGCTGCTGCTCTTCATCGACATTGACATTGATGCCACCGTAGATATTGGTATAGATGGCAAGATTTGGAAACTGGGCGACAAAGGCTGAGAGGTCTGGCACGATCAGGTAATTGAAATCCTCCGTCAGCATATTAAACTGATTTGGAACATGATCGGTGATAAAATCTTTGCTCACTTCTTCCTTGACTTGGAAGTCTTGCCCATTGATAGTGAACTGCTTTTGCCCTGTCAGAGCCTTGTTATGAGCAAAGAGGACGACTTGGTTGCCGGTCAGATCGACCTTTTCTCCGGTCATTTGCTCATAGCTAGCTGCATCAAAGACCATAAAGACAGTTTTAGGAGTGACGCCGCGTTCATCAGCTGGATAGACGGTGAAGTCCGTGCCCTTTTGTGATTTGACCCCAAAGTTGGCATAGGTCATCAGGTCGCGATTCTTGATCTCAAGATGATGTTCAGAAGCAAATTCATCAAATTTCTGATTGATCTGCTCCAGGTCTACCCCTTTCCCTTGAACAGAGAAATCATGAGGAGCGATAATTTTCTTGAACATTTCGCCACCGACATAGATGTTGGTGGCAGCAGAGATCGTCACCAGCACCATGGTTGAGAGGATAGCAATGGTCGCAAGGCCCACCGCATTTTTCTTCATGCGATAGATAAGGTTAGAGACCGAGATCATATTGTTGGGTTGGTAATAATAACCCTTCTTTTTCTTAAGCAGGTGCAAGAAGACGGTGATCCCAGCATTAAAGAGTAAGTAGGTCCCGATCATAACCAGGATAACCGCTAGAAAGAAGGTCACAAGCGCAATGATGGGGTCTTTGACGGACAAAGCTAGGTAGTAGCCAAAACCGAGAGAGGCTAAGCCCAGGATGGTTTGGGGCCACAAAAAGCGAGCTTTCTTTTCACCACTGGCCTTTTCACGCGTCAATTGCAGAGCATTCAATCGAAGAATTCGCCAAGCGTTGAGAAGAACCAAGAGGGCAAAGATGAGGCCAAAGGTAACAAAGACCAAAATTACAATTCCTGGTTGGAAGGTAGATACCAGCTGGACCTTCATCTTCATGAGTTTCAAGAGAAAGGCAAAGATCAGCTTGTCAAAGAGAGCTCCGATCAAGACACCGGCTGAGATGGTTAGAAATCCAAAAATCAAGAGTTCTTTGAAAATCATGCTGATGAGATGGCGCTTTTCAAGGCCCAGCATGCTGTAGATTCCCAGCTCCTTGGAGCGGTTTTTCATGACAAAGCTATTGGCATAGAGCACGATGATGGCTCCAGCAGCATTGACCACGAACAGTCCCAAGCCGAGGGTAAAGATCATGGAAGATCCTCCTCGAAGCTCGTGAATGTGGGGATTAAAGGTCAGGGAGTCAAAGAGATAGGCGATGGTCACTGCGAGAATGACCGCGATCGCAAAGGGATAATAGAGCTTGCGGTTCTTGATGAGATTGGAGCAAGCTAATTTAGTGGTTAATCGTAACATCTACTCCACCTCACTTGCCATGACCGTCAAGGTATCTGAGATTTCTTGAAACATCTGACGTTCTGTTTTTTCCCCGCGGAAGATCTGGTTGTAGAGAATTCCATCTTTGATAAAGAGCACGCGCTTGGCCCGGGCTGCTGCTGCGGTTGAGTGGGTCACCATGAGGATGGTTTGGCCCATGCTATTGATGTCTTCAAAGACGTCGAGCAACGCAGCCGATGATTTGGAATCCAGCGCCCCTGTTGGCTCATCAGCCAGGAGGATTTCAGGCGAGGTGATGATGGCTCGTGCTACGGCCACCCGTTGTTTTTGCCCACCAGAGATTTCGTAAGGGTATTTCTCAAGGAGTTGGTGAATACCCAACTCCCGACTCACGCTATCCACCTTACTCATCATTTCCTTGACGGGTCTCCGTGAGAGGACGAGAGGCAGGAGGATATTGTCCTTGACAGACAAGGTATCGAGCAGGTTAAAGTCTTGAAAGACAAAGCCCAACTTTTCGCGACGAAAGCTCGATGCATCCTTGTTCTTGATGGTTGAAGTATCGGTACCATTGAGGTAGACCCGTCCTTCGGTCGGCTGATCCAGCATGGCTAGGATATTGAGGAGGGTCGATTTCCCAGACCCTGATTCCCCCATGATGGCAACGTATTCGCCCTTTTCAACGGTAAAATGAATGTCCTTTAGGGCTTCAACCTGCGTCCCTTGAAAGCGCGTTTTGTAGATCTTTTTGATATGTTGAACATCTAGTAATGACATACTTTTCTCCTTTTACTAGTAGATCAAGAAAAATTCTTGGGTTTGGTGTAGGACTTGGCGACCAAATTCCGCCTTTTCCAGATCGGTTTGGTTACAGGTCTTCTCAGTCTTTTTGAGTTCTTTCATCCATTTCAAGAGTTTCATTTTCTTGACCTCCTTCATTTGATGAGACTATTGTACAAAAAATAAAAGGCGGCTACCATAACCTAACCTTTCATTTTGCCGTTTATTTCTTACATTTTTGTAAGATGGGGAAAAACTAATCCATGACCAACTTCTTTTCTTCAAAGCGAATGGCGACGGTTGTGCCTTGGCCGACCTCTGAATTGAGGGTGATCTTGTGGCCCAATTGCTCTGCTATTTTCTTAGACAGATAAAGCCCCAGACCTGACGATTGCTGGGTCATGTGGCCATTGTAGCCGGAGAAGCCCCGCTCAAAGACACGGAGGACATCGCTATTTTTGATCCCAATCCCGCTGTCTTTTATATAGAGGGTCTGGTCCTTGAAATAGATCTCAATGCCACCTGTGCTGGTGTATTTGAGGCTATTGGACAAGAGTTGCTCGATGATGACCAAAAGCCACTTGCGATCGGTAATGACGGCGACATCCAAATCATGCAGGTTCACTGTCAAGTTCTTTTGGATAAAAAAGAGGGCATGTTTGCGGACTACTTCTTTGACCAAGTCTTCTAACGGCACGCGCTTTAAGACCAGATCGTCATGAAAACTCTCCAGTCGCAGGTACTGCAGAACCAGATTGGCATAGGAGTCAATCTTGAAAAGTTCCTGCTCCATCTGCTGCTTGACTGTTGGCGTCTCGACATCTTGGACCAAGAGCTGGCTAGCCGCAATGGGCGTCTTAATTTGGTGAACCCAGAGGGTGTAGTAATCCATCAGGTCATTGAACTTGGCCTGGGCTACTTTTCCTTGCTCCAGGCGCGCCTGCTGTTCTTCCGTGTATTTTTCATAAAGGAGGTATTCCAGTGGTGAGGCAACCTCTATTTCCTCATACAGCAAGGCTTTGCGGTAGTCTTGAAAAGTCATAGCGAAATCCCAGATCAAGATACAGAGGGTAAAAAATCCTAGCACCAGGGTCGCATAGAGGAAAATCGTCCCCGTTTCTGGAAAAAGATAGGCAAAGACCAAATCAACGATCAAAAAGATGAGCAATAGATAGAGCAGGCGCCTGCGGGATACCACATACTGCCAGAAGATGTTTCCATATTTATTCATGGGCCAACCCATAACCGATGCCTTTCTTGGTTTCGATGAAATTTGACAAGCCAACTTCTTCTAGTTTCTTGCGAAGACGTGCCACATTGACAGACAAGGTATTGTCATCAATAAAGAAGTCGCTATTCCAGAGCTCTTTCATCATATCATCCCGTGCCACGATGCTGCCCGCATGCTCAAAGAGGACCCGCAAAATCTGAAATTCATTCTTGGTCAACTTGATGACTTCCCCTTCATAGACCAAGTCCGTAGACTTGAGATTGAGGATGGCTCCCCGGTGCTCCAGCAGATTTTGATCCGTCCCAAATTCGTAAGAGCGGCGCAAGAGCCCTTGGACCTTGGCAAGGAGGACATTTTGGTCAAAAGGCTTGGTGACAAAATCGTCTCCACCCATATTGATGGCCATGACAATATCCATGGCTTGATCCCGGGAAGAAAGAAACATGATCGGAACCTTTGAAACCTTGCGAATCTCCTGACACCAGTGATACCCATTGTAGAGAGGCAGGCCAATATCCATGAGGATCAAGTGGGGGTCGGTTTCAACAAAGATCCCGAGGACGTCCATAAAATCCTCTACTGCGACGACTTCATAGCCCCATTGTTCCAATAATTGTTTGACCTGTTGGCGGATAATTTCATCATCTTCCACTAAGAGAATTTTATGCATGGCTTTCTTCCCTTCTTTTTTCTTCTTCCTATTATAACAGATTAAGCAGCAGAGAAAAAGATCAAGCGCAGACTTCTTATCAGGGGGGCCTTTTTCTACCCCCATTTTTGTGCTATACTGATAGAAATACCACACAGGAGGCACAGATGTCGACGATTTTTGATTACCTAAAAGAAGTGACCTACGATTCCATCTATGACCGTCCCTTTAAGGAACTGGATGTCCTCGCATTGACAGAGCTGACTTATTTACCCTTTGGACACATTGTGCCTCAAGGAGATACAACAGGGATCCCAGTGCGCCTGTCTGATGCGATGGAGCTGGTCGATCGAACTACCAATTTCATCGTGACGAATCAACACCTGCACTTAGTCGATGAGCTAGCTAGTTCTAAGCGTTTTAAGAACATCAAACTCCTCAACTATGTCGACGAGTACGATCCTGATGTTCAAAAGCAATTTGCGGCCATGACCTATCGTCTTACCATGGATGTCTATTTAGTCGTGTTTCGAGGGACCGATGATACCTTGATCGGCTGGAAGGAAGACTTCCATATGACCTATATGGACCATGTCCCAGCCCAGAGACGCGCAGCCAGCTACCTGCAACATGTCATGAAGGAATTTCCGAAAGGGCGCTTCTTAGTAGCCGGCCACTCCAAAGGAGGCAATCTCGCGACCTATGCCTGCTCTTACCTGCCGGATTCTTTGTTTGAACGCATCGACGCTATCTACAGCTACGATGCTCCTGGCCTCAACCAGGCCATTATCGAAACAGAAGGCTACCAGCGCACATCCCCAAAAATTCGTCGCTTTGTCCCTCAAGGATCCATCGTTGGGATGATGTTGGAGGTTCCAGAACCGACGATCATTGTCAAAAGTCGCTCCTTTGGTGGCTTTGCCCAGCACGATGCTTTTACTTGGATGATTGAGAAGGATACATTTGTGACCCTGGATCAAACCAGTCCCGATAGCCAGCAAACCGACGAGACCCTGAAGCAGTGGGTTCGCGAAACATCGGCGGATGAGCGCAAGAAGTTCTTTGACACCTTTTTTGGCATTTTTCTGGACGCAGGTATCACTTCAATCAATGATTTGAGGAAGTTAAAAAATTTTTCCAAGATCAAAGAGATCTTTCAAAATGCTCAAGACCTAGATCCTACGGAAAGAGAAATGCTAGAACGTCTAGCCAAACAACTCCTCGATACCCGTGTCAAAGCCTGGAAAAAATGGCAGACGGTTCCCCGTATTCTAGTTCAAATGGCCACATTTTTCAAGCGAAAAAAAGCAGTCGAGTCCTCCTCACCTCTGCTCCTGGAACACAAGGAGTGAGGGGCAGCTACTGAAAAAAGAGACCTCCTCTTCTATTCACTAGAACTCAAAAATCATCTGAAATGTCTTTCAGATGATTTTCTATTTTCTATTGGTCCTGAGAAGATGGAGCATCTGGCGTGCCTTCTTCTATGGAAGTTGGTCTTGCAGGCTCTGTTTCTGTCTCAGTTGTGGCAGGCTTGTTTCCTTCTGAAGTGGCTGCTTCTGTTTCCACTGGAGTCTCTGCAGTGACAGGCGTTTCAGTTGTGGTAGCTGGTTTGGTCACTTCGGTTGCAGATGGCATTGCTGCTAACTCTGCCTGAAAGGCTTGGATAGCATGTAGTAATGCTGCCTTGTCACTCTTTGGATTAGCCAATTGGTCAAAGAGAGCTTCTAAGCGATCAAATACAGCATCACTAGCCCCCTTGTCCTGCAATTGTTGGTGAAGCGCCATCAATTGGTTATAGAGCTGTTGATAAAGGGCGACATCCCCAATTTGAGGCTCTTCCGTTTGCTTTTGTTTTTGCTTTTCAATGGTGTCACTAATTTCGCGTAACAGAGCTTGTCCACTTGCAATAGCCTTGTCTGGATCCGTCTCATTTCCAAGCTGAGCCAAACTTGCTTCAAAGGCAGTTCGTTTGGCCTGGTCTTCGACTTGTGGCAAGAGCGACTGGATTTGCTCTGAGAGGGCTTTCAGGATGCTGGTTCGTTGACGAGCTTCTGTCGCCTTGTCCAACTCTCCATATAAGCCCTTGAGGAAATCATAGACCGCTAAGTTATAAGATGGGGCCTGACTTCCTTTTTGATCCAAAACTGTTTTTTCAATAGGATAGGTTTGGCCTTTTTCTTGAGAGAAGAGCTGGTCAATTGCCTGCTTGGTTTGGTAGAGTTCCATAAAGTGAGCCTTAGCATCCCAGGCTTCTTCAAAGGCTTGGGCTCGATAGAGTTTCAAAGCTAGATCTGCCGCCTTGGTGCGCAGTTCTGGTGTCAAGCGCGCGTCGCTCAAGCTTTGGTAGAAGTACTTGAGATAGTCGACCGAGGTCACACCCGTCCGATCTTGCATCTCCTGAACAGCTTCTAATAGCTTCCCTTCCTGCTCTAAACGCTTGCTGTCCTTGGCAGCATAGGCTTCCTGCAGTTGTGAGACCAATCCTTCCTTCTTCAGTTGGAAGGCTTCGGTATCTAACAAGCGCACTTGTTCCAGCAATTCCTGGTAGCGACGATCGAGGGCTGTCTCTTCTTTTGGTTTGATCGCTTGAGTCGCATGGATGTATTGTTCATCAACCTGCTTAAGACTGGCTAGGTAGCCCTCTGTTGAGTTACTTGGGAAACTCTTGACATTTTCTAAGAAGTGGCCCAAGATGAGCTCAATCCGTCGTTGCTGCAATGGATCAGAAGCGTAAAGAGTCCGGCTTTCTGCTAAAAGTTGGTTAACCCTGTCCTCTATTGCTTTTTTATCCAAGTTTCCTTTTTTGTAAGGCGATTGGATGGTAGGAAGGCGATGGGCTAAGTAGTCTGCTAGTCCCGCTGATCGCACCTTGATGTAGTGGTTGTGATCGCCATGTGGGATGACAAACTGACCATTTTCAATCTGGAGGCTATACGGAGAAATCCCTGAGCGAAGCGCTGTTGCATAGAGTTCATTGATAAAGTCTAGTTCAGGATTGCCCGTCTCAAGTGGAATCCGAACATGTTCCTTCCGAACGGCATAAGGGTGGATGTGGGTCGGATCGTATTCTTGATCTGGATTGTTAAAGACAAAGAAACCATTGGAAATCTTAATGGCCTCACGAGGGACGCCGTAGGTCTTGCTGATGTACTGGATCTTTTCCTCATCTGAGGCATCGCGAGAATAGCTGGCGACATCATCTGTCAGTGGCTGTCCCTTGTCCTCTTCCTTCTTGCCAGCTAGAGTTGCTTCCGCTGCTGCGATCTCCTGAGGAGAGAGGTCCTTTTTATAGAAATAATGAGCGTGGTTGCCATGAGCGACCATGTAACCATCCTCGTCCTTACTGATGACCATGTCTGCATGGAAACCATGATCGTGCTCCTCTTCGTGCTCGTGATCATGATGGTCCACATGTTCATGCTCGTGATGCTCTCCATCTTCATGCTCGTGCTCATGGTCAACTGGTTTTGTACTTGGACTTGAAGACCGGTTTGGACTTATTTCAGCAGGTGTCGTAGCACCTTGGGCCCGAAGCAGTTGGAATTGTCGAGCCAACTCACGCTCTAAAGGAGATAGGGAGCTGTAAGGGATAAAGTGAAAATGATCCCCGTGAGGGTAGACAATTCCTTGATCAGTCCACTTGGTAATCTTACTTGGATCAAAGACAGAACCATCAGATTCCACATGACGAGAAGTCAGAGGGGCTTTCTGCAATTCTTCCATCAGATTGCTGAGGTTTGGACTCGGTTTGGAAGTAGCCGGTTTAGAAGTCGTTGGTGTCGTCTGTGTATGGGTTGGACTGGCTGACGGCTGGTTGCTCGCTTGCTTCCCAAGGCTTGGAGAGGCTTGATCTGGAGTTCCTTGACTCTTACCTGCTTCTACACTTGGGCTAGCTAAGTACGAGCTTCCAGCCTGGTGGCCACCCTGACCGCCTAGGACAGAGAGGGCTGCTGCTAACTCGCCGGCAGATAAGGCACTCTTTGGAATATAATGGTAATGTCCACCATGGGGCACAATAAAGCCATCCCCTGTATCTGAAATAACATCTCCAGGGCTAAAAACATAACCATCGTCCGTACGATAGCCTCCTCCTGAATGCTTTTTAGCAGTCAGCGTTTCAAGGGTCTTCCCCTCTTTTAGCGCTTGACTTGGCTGACGAAAATCTCGAGTTTTAACCCCTTTATGCGAGGAGCTCGCCTGTACCGATCCCGTTTCCCCTTCTTCTTTAGCGCCTCCTTTTTGCTGTTGAGCGATCTCTTCGATCGAGCGCACATTGACCGTATGCTGAGCATCCTTTAAGTAGAGATAGTATTTCCCAGCGCGTTTAATGATATAGCCATCCTTGACCTTGCTGACAATATCAGCTTCTTGGAGCTGATAGGTTGGATCTCGCAAAATCAACTCCTCACTAAAGATGGCATCAAATGGGACCTTACCACTATAGTAATGGAAATGATCCCCATGAGAAGTGACAAAGCCGTCATCCGTAATCTTGATGACAATCTGCTCCGCCTGAGTCTTTTCCTTGGCATTGACTGCTTCGATGCTGTCTTCCTTTTTGCTGGAGGCAGTCGATGACGCTTTCTTTTCTGCCTGTAGATACTGAATCTGATTCTTTTTCTCTTCCTTAGCTTGTGGTTGCTGACTGAGTGCATAGGCACATAGCCCTATTCCCAAGGTCGCTACCAATCCAATCGTTCCCTTTTTCTTCATCCTTGATTTACTCCTCTAATTCCTTGGCTAAACTCGCCATATTTTCTTCTAAATTTGCTAATAGATCCTTATCGTTTTGCGGATCAGCTTCCAGTGGATCCAAGACCTTGACACGCGCCCCTGTTGCCTTTGCGATACTATCTGCCACCTTTGACGACGTGTGCTTCTCTACGAAGATCGTTTTCACCTGATAATCTTTAACAAACTGCTGGATCTCTGCCAATTGCCGGGCGGTTGGTTCTTGCTCTGGAGAAATCCCTGCAATCCCTAATTGCTTGAAACCAAAGCGTTTGGCCAGATAAGAAAAGGCCGTATGCTGGGTCACAAAAGTCTTTTGCTTGGCCTTGTCAAAGACAGGCTGGTAGCTGGCTACTAGTTCCTCACAGCGCTTTTCAAGCTTTTGGGCATTGGCCTGATAAAGCTTCCTATTCTTTGGATCGATCTCTCCCAAGCGCTGAGCGATGATCTTTCCTTCTTCTGCAATTTTCGCAGGGTCCAACCAGGTATGCGGGTCATACAGGTGCTTGGCTTCTTTTCCTTGCCCAGCCTCGACATCCTCTAAGCCAGCCACCTTATCAAGGTTCATTCCTTGACTCCCTTCGATCACCTGTAACTTGGAACCTTGTAGATTAGGATCTAAACGACCAGCCCATGATTCCAGGGTCTGAGAATGATAGACAAATACATCCGCATCATAGATCTGAGCCACTTCCTTGGTTGAGGGCTCGTAATCATGAATCCCTGCACCTGACTGAACCATCCAGATGTCATTTTGATCACCAGAAATTTCTTTGACCAGGGCATAGATAGGATAAAAGCTCGTGACAATTTTGAGACCTTTTCGAGAAGGGGGCTTGCCTGCATTTCCTTGACTACCACAAGCTACAAGCAGAAAGAAACTGAGGAACAAGAGTCCTAGCACCTTCATTTTTCTCCTTTTCATCCTTCACCTCTTTTTTATTTGTTAACCAGTTTATTAAATGGTTAATTAACTAGTTAATAATACTGCTAATCATTTGCTTTGTCAAGTCTTTTTTACATTTTTTTCCTTTTAATGCTAGGGACTAACCTTTTACTAGCCTCCACGACCTTTCCTTGCAGAAAAAAAGAGGCTGGGACAAAAGTCCTAGCTTCTCAATTTTCTTTGGATTGTCGAGCAAGATGCAGTGGTTGAGTGGGCTCTACTAGGCTGATTTCATCAGTTTTTACAGCCCTACTCAACTGTGCGAAGGTGGGACGACGGAATCGAATGCTAACGAATGACCGATTTCTGTCTCACTCTCTTTTTTGTACTATGTTCCAGACCTATCACTCACTATCAATCGTCTATTATTGACGGTAGAAATATTGATCGGCTGGATAGTTGCCTGCTGATTGGGTAATGACAAGACGTGGCTTGCTGGTGTCAGACTGGTCTCCATCTGGATTTTGGAAGCCAATTTTCAGCAGTCCAATCGCTGCACCGGTCTCACCCATCTTCATCTCAACATAAGGGATCTTACTCTTCTTATCTGAGTCTGCTACAGCCTTAAGGCTTCCTTGACCCTTGACTTTTCCATCTGCTTGGATGACGATTTCAGCTCCCTTGCCATTGCGCCAAGTTCCGGCCAAGCTAGAGAAGTCACCACCGTTAATGGCTCCAATATCCAAGTCTTTCTCTTTTTTCGGTTGTGGGTAGGCTTTCCACCACTCTTGATGGTAATCCCGAAAGGCCACCTGACCAAAGAAGATCCGACGTTCTTGCGAAACCACTCCATCAGGACCAGTTACACCCGCAGGGATCAAGTACAAGGTTTGTTCTTGCCCTTGGATAGCCGTCGCATTGGCCCCTACGAAATAAACTTCATAATAGCCCTTTCGCTTCTTCGGTTCCTTGTCTTTATTGAGTAGATAGTTAGCCCGAGTGCCTCCGCTCCAGAAAGTCCAACCTGTCTCTCCATTTACAATACTAGGGAAGGCACTGGTCTTGTTTTGGTAATATTCATCCGGCGTAAAACCATAGAGCTTAAAGCCGGAAGCCGCGATTTCTTTTTCATAGGAGTCATTGGAATAGCTCCCTTCAAACGGCGTGAGATTGCCATCAAGGACGACATCATTGGGATCCGTCGATTTGAAAAAATCCTCTCGATTGGCAAAGACCATCTCGTGGTCAGGATTTTTATCAGACATGGTCACCGTGATCAAGGGCTTCTTGTCCATCTTGTATTTGAAGACACGAACCGTGACTGTGAAATCAGTGTTGCCATCTGACTTCTTCATCTTGCCTGTCGAGATTTTATTGGCCCCTTCAACCTTCCAATCCGTGCTAAAGGTCGCAGAGACTTTCCCATCATCCGTCTGGTAGTCAATCTTCCAAGACTTGTCCTTCTTTTCGATTTTAGCAGTATCCCGTTCATTGGAAACATAGTCACCACTCAAATCGATCGCTTTTTCTTTTTGCTTGGTCGGTTTTTTAGTGGTTTGATTAAATTCCTTTTGATGATCTGGCTGGATGTTGGAGCTAGAGTAGAGATAAACTCCTCCAATCAGAACAGCTGCTCCGGCAAGCCCCAGAATCGGTATCAAGTATTTTTTCTTCCATTTAAGATTCATTTTTCTACCTCCATGGAATTCGATCTATACACTAGTATACCCTAAATCCAAAGTATAGTAAAATTCCCCTCCATGTAGTGTTTTTTTAGCCAGACAATCCATCTTCCTCTCGAATTTGAAACATTCATTGTTTTTCAAATAATATATTTTGTTTTACGTTATTTTTTTATTGTTTTTCGATATTTTTTCTTGACTATTTTAAAAAAACAGGTATACTATAAGTGAACAATAAATTACCCCAAGGAGGCTTGCCATGAAAAACTCTAAAACCTTAAAGAACGTTATTGACGTTCTTACTGCCTTCATTTACTTCTGCGGGATTACAACCATCCTTGCACTGGTCGTCCACCTACTGACACGCATGGGCTTCTTAAAAGACCTCGTTCAATCTGGACGCTTGTCCTTTGATGTCAATGGCATCCAGCTCTTCCCAAAAACTCCGCAGCCCCTCTGGCAGCTGCTCTTTCCACTAGCTTCAAGCGCTATCTATATTTTTCTTCTCCTCACCATTCGTAGCTTCCTCCAAAATCTCTACCAAGAGAAGATCTTTTCTCACTCCAACATTGATCTTTGTAACCGAGCTTGGAAGATCCTCTTGGTCTTGTCCTTTATGTCTGGTACACTTGAAACCAGCGGCAATGCTTATCTCCTTCCCTTCACCTTCCAATTGACCTTTAACACGGGACTTCTCCTCTCTGTCCCAATTGTCTGGGCGCTTGGCAAGATTTTAGAAAGAGGGATTGAGATTGCCGAAGAAAATGAGCTAACCATTTAAGGAGGGTGCCATGATTATCGTCAATCTAGATGTCATGCTGGCCAAGCGAAAGATGAAATCCAATGAGCTAGCTGACAAAATCGGCATCACCACAGCCAACCTTTCCATCCTCAAGACCGGCAAGGCCAAAGCCATCCGCTTCACCACTCTTGAAGCCATCTGCAAAGAACTGGACTGCCAGCCCGGAGATATCCTGGAATACCGGCCAGATGAATAGGACATATATTTAAAAATATAATTGGAGACTTGCCTTGGGTGAGGACGGACGGTAGCGAATCCCCTTGGGATTCCATACCTAAGATTTGAGCCTACTGTCTCAAATCTTCCGAGAGTCTGAAACGATATCGTTTCAGACTCTCTTCTCACTGCGGAAGTCTCCATTAACATTTATTACGAATAGAACTCATCTATCATCTTTGTAAAACCCAATGATGGAAACTATATCGATACAAGAAAAGCACTCCCGCGGGAGTGCTTGAGAGCATAGATAATCTGCTCTTCCTTACAAATCAAATAAATTCTATAAAAATAAAAAAATTCATTCGTTAGAATTATTCAATCATCTACTGAAACTTTCCGCCGTGAGAAAAGTGCTAGAAACACTATTGTTTCTAGCACTC
>OATR01000090.1_pt1 | contig 45438 bp, 47 predicted proteins | sample 1476031 | NCBI WGS metagenome assembly OATR01 (sample SAMEA2579982, study PRJEB22360) | human gut metagenome | biome: human gut; feature: human-associated habitat; material: faeces | place: Denmark | collected 2008/2010
TTTCGTATGAAAGACGGTTGTCATCCAAGAAGGCTGCCATTTTTTCACCGAGTTGCTTTTCACTTGGTGTGACAACGTAGGCTGGCAACTCTTCAAGTCCAAGTTCTACTAATAAGTTTTTTGTCATGTTTTTTCTCCGAAAAATATCTTTTTTTCCAGTTTGCCTTATGTGATTGGCACGCAAGCAACCGACTGTGTCGTTTCATTGCTAAAATTGGAGCCTATAGTCTCCAATTTTGCCTGGTATCGTTAGTTTCTCTAACGATACCTTTATCACTGCGGCAACTGGTTCTGTAGGATTACTCTATTAGCCAATCCCATCTAATACTCTTTTTATTCTTCCTCTTCTGCTAGGAGTTTGGCGCGTGTGGCTTCGTCGAGAAGTGGGTAGCCGAGTTTCTTACGTTCTGCAACGAAGGTCTTGGCTACGACACGGGCCAAGTTACGGATTCGGGCAATGTAACCGGCACGTTCTGTGACAGAAACAGCGCCACGAGCATCTAGCAAGTTGAAGGTGTGTGAACACTTCAAAACGTAGTCATAGGCTGGGTGAACAAGACCCAATTCCAAAGCACGTCCTGCTTCCTTTTCAAATTTTTCGAAGTTTTCAAGAAGCATGTCTTGGTCAGAAACCTCAAAGCTGTATTTTGAGTGTTCATATTCTGGTTGAAGGAAGATTTCTCCGTATTTAACGCCTGGAGCCCACTCAATATCATAAACTGAATCTACTTCTTGGATGTAAGATGCCAAACGTTCCAATCCGTACGTAACCTCAGAAGTTACCGGACCGGTTGCCAATCCACCAACTTGTTGGAAGTAGGTGAACTGGGTGATTTCCATCCCATCAAGCCAAACTTCCCAACCAAGACCAGCTGAACCAGTTGAAGGATTTTCCCAGTTGTCTTCAACGAAACGAATATCGTGCTCCAAAGGATTGATACCCAATTTTTCCAAAGACTCAAGGTAAAGCTCTTGGATATTTGATGGAGAAGGCTTCATAACCACTTGGAATTGGTGGTGTTGGTAGAGACGGTTAGGATTTTCCCCATAACGACCGTCAGCAGGACGACGTGATGGCTCTACATAAGCCGCATTCCATGGCTCAGGTCCGATAGCACGAAGAAAAGTGTAAGGACTCATGGTTCCCGCACCTTTTTCATTGTCATAAGCCTGCATAAGCATACAACCTTGGTCATTCCAAAATTGTTGCAAAGTAAGGATGATTTCCTGGAAAGTCAATTTTTTAGACATTATTTACTCCTTTTTATATAAATTACTTGCGACACGAGTCTGCCTCGTCGATCATACGAGGCAAGACGAGTTAGTACTGCGTCTAGCTCAGGCACTCTAGTGCTGAGCGTGGGGCAATTCGACTGTAAGGAGGTCTCTGCCACTGACGCAGTGAAATGTTAATTTCTTAGACATTGTTTACTCCTTTAGTTTTTATATTTCTTTTTCAATTAATTTCTGCTGAACAAACCAATTTAACAAGGGTAGAGTTTTATCTGTATTTGCCCATAAATGATAAGAATCGAAGACCGCTTGTACACTACCTAGATTTTCTACCAACTTATCTATTGTCAAAAAACTACGCCAGTATTCGTAAAAAATACTTGCATAGTTCTTATCATAAGTCGAAGAACCAAAATCATTCAATGAATGCCAACCATACTTCTTCTGAAAAAGTTCTACAAGAGATTGATTACAAATTTTTTCCGCTTGAAATTCCTCTTCTGTCAAGAAATACTTGCGACTAATATATTCAACCATCCCCTCTTCGAACCATATATAAGAGTCGTAACCATCAAAATCATCTAAAAAATGCTCCGACCAATGAGCTAACTCATGTCCTACAATCTGCAAGAGGAAATTTTCAGATAAAGAATGATAGTGACTTTCTATTGCTTGAGTTTGCTGAGAACACTCGTAGTCCATCAACTGATACAAATACAACTCTTTCCAAACAGCTAAATCAGGCGTCATAACCATTCGTCTATTATTTGTATAGGCTGGAACAGCACTTTCCCTAATAATCTGTGTAGCAGCATTAAAACTTGACCAAATAACGGCTTGCGGTAAATCACAGACTGCAAGTTCATTCTTTAAAAAAGATTGATAATCTTTCAACTTTTCAGTATTTCTTACTACAAAATCACGAAATGTAGCTAGTTGACTATCGTCTTTTACAAGATAAAGGTTTTCCACGTCTCTCCTTTCTTTCACATAATAGACTGAATAAGCGAAAGAACCGCGTCCGACAATCCTAGGTTGATTTAACCTAGGGGCGTCAAAAACGCGGTTCCACCCTAATTTATTACTTCATTGTTTTTGAAAATACTACAGAAAGCGCCAGCTCTTTATTTTGTCCTACTTGGCTCCCACTATCCCAAGCTCGCTTGAAGAACGCCATAAGACTTTCTTTCTTGTCAGTATTATAGCAGATTTTTGCCTATTTGTAAATAAAAACCAGCTTGAAACTTCTGTTTCAAACTGGTTTTAGGCTAACAAACTATCTTATGTCACTTATGACGTTTTGCAGCTTTTGGTTTTTTTCCATGCAATTTTTTCTTTGCATTTTTTAAAGCTGTCAAAGCATCTTTCACATCTTGTTGGCTAGATCCTGGATTTGAAAGAATAGCTTGTGCATCCTTGAAGGCTACAAGATACGCTTCTTTGTCTTCTTTCGCAGCATAGAGGAATTTAGCATTTTTAGCTTGGAATTTCAATTCTTCTTTAATGTATTTTTTAAGACTTGAAAAATCAGTTGCTTTTCCATTCAATTTAGCTTCGGCATTCTTGAAACCTGCAAGAGCTTGATCAATTTGTTCTTGTTTCACAGTTGGATCAACTGCAAGCAAGGCTACTGTTTGGAAAGCACGATCATAGTCGCGACGTACTTTTTCTTTGGCATTGGCATAACGGCCAGTTTTCGTTGCCGCATCGTAAGCCTGCATCGCTTCTTTCAAAGCTGCAACATTGGAGTCTTTTCCATCCAAAGCTTGATTTGCGGCTTCCAGAGCTGCAACTGCTTGGTTGATTTGTTCTTGACTTAACTTCTTAGTCAAAACAGTTTGGGCTGCTTGTAAGGCTTGATCGTAAGCTGTTTTCTTATCAGCACTAGCATTGAAGTAGAGGGCTGTCTTTGTAACATCCGTTTGTTTATTCAAGGCAGCCAAGAGATCCACTTTTGAGAGCACTGCAATATGGTATACATTGTTGCGTCCTGCGACGACTGTGATCTTAGGTGCGTCCTCAGCTAATTCATAGCCTGTAGGAAGAGTGGCAATCAAGGTGTATGTTCCAGTTGCTACTGTCTTACCAAACCCATTCTTACCATATTTTTCAGCTGGCAATACAAAGTTTTCACCATCAGCTCCCTTCAATACGATGGTTGCTGCTTTTGAAACAGGTTGATTAAAGAGGAGGCTAACTGGCGCATATTCCAAGGTATTTGCTAGGAAAGTAATGGTTTGGAAACTATTGTCTTCTGTCAGATCAAACTCTTGACTTAAGCTGCTAACAAATTTCACTTCTGTACGATCATAAGTGAAGATTTCTGCTGTATAATGACCAAAGTTCAAGAAATTGATATTTTTTGTTTTATCAACAGAGACGTAGTGTCCATTGCTATCCTTGATACGGTATACATACATGGTATCCAAGTCTTTATTGGTCTTGGCATCACGAACCGCAATCTGTACCCGACCACTATTTTGGTCACGAACCAAATCAGCTAACGAAATGTAATCGACGTTTCCAGCAAAGTCTTCTACATAGTAGTAGATATTCTTCTTATCAATGTTTTCAGGAAGATTAAAGCTACCATCTTCATTGGCCTTGATGATATGGTAATTTTCGAGAGCACGACTACCACTTTCATCATTATCTTTTTGGACCATGGTACCTTTATCATCAAATGGTGTCACATAGACCAATTTTTCAGTTTGGATACCACCATCGCCAACGTCTTTGGCTTTACGCGCAACAAACTGTTGAGCGCCATCTTTGAAGCGAATGTATCCAGAAGTAATCACTGGTTTTTGAGTATCGACTTGAACCTTGAAGGTTGTTGATTGTTCATCTGCTCCAGGAACCATTGGTGTATAACGAATCACATAATCATAAACACCATCTGCTACGGCGTTGCCGTTGGCATCGGTACCATTCCACGCTGTACTATCTAAGGTATAGCTACGAGGATTTTTATCATTCCCATCAAAGAAATTCTTACGAAGTTCTGTAGAAGATCCTTCCCAAATTGGATTTTGATGCTCTGTATCACTTGCAGCATAGACACTAGCATGAAGATTTTCCAAATTCCGAAGAGCTACTGTCTTGTATTCTACAAAGTCTTTGTTGCTATCTTCATTTGGTGAAATGGCAATCCGAACATTTCCGTTAGCATCCAATTGAAGAGAATGGGTTCCATCCGCTTTCTCATCAATACCAAGGACTGTGATCCGACGTCCATCTCGTTTGCCTTGGGTGAGAAGAAGATCATTTTGAATCGTTAACAAAGCAGACATATCTGCATTGTAAGGAATATTCAAGTCTTCTGGCACATTATAATAGAAACCATTTTTGCCTTCACGTACCAAATCATAAATTGGTTTTTCTACCGCTGGAAGATTTTGGAATTCTCCCTTGAATCCCATAAATGGTAAGCTAACCACATCGCCATCATCAGCTGGATCAACAAAACGGACAAATCCTTCAAGGAAATAACCATTTGGCATTTCTTTTGTCAATTCTTCTGTAAATTTGCGGGTATCAACTTTAACCGTTACCGTCTCAGAACTATGAGCTTTGACAGTTACTTCAGGCCAAGCTGTTTCTGTTAATTTACGAGGGCGGAGGGTGAATTTACCTTTTTTGACTTCATCTGTATCCGTATTGACCAGCATCTTCAGTGTACGATCTGTATCTGAAATATTGTGAACTGTAACATCAAATGTAAAGGCATCTTCAACATTACCAAGAGTCACACTAGGATAGTTGTTGTCGCCAGTAACATACAAGTCTGTTGAAACCGCAGCAGCTGTATCAACAACACCTGCACCTTGTTGACGAGGAGAAGTATAAACACCGGTTTCCTTGTTGACATGTGGTTTCGCCGTAGACATAATCAGGGCTTTAACAGTCGCAGAGACTTGTTCAGGAGTCAATTCTGGGTGGTTCTTAACAAGGTATTCTTTGACCAAAGCAGCAACACCTGCTACGTGAGGGGAAGCCATACTCGTACCGCTCATATCACCGTAAGTATTGTCATTTAGTGAAGAGAAGATATTTCCACCAGGTGCTGTGACATCAGGTTTCAACTGACCATCTGTTGTCACACCCCAACTAGAGAAATCAGACAATTGGTCTGCTGCAGGTGATGGACGATTGGCCAATTTATCGTTAAAGACAATCTTATAAGAACCGGATTTTAGAAGTTCACCATAGTGTTTTGAAATAAAGACAGAAGGAATCTTTTTAGCATCACCGTCAATCGCCATTCCAAGATTGGTTCCTTCTACATTGTTGTAGACCAAGGCCCCTACAGCACCATGATGGAAAGCATTCGCAATCTTTTCAGAGAAGGTCAATGAACCACGTTGAATAAGAGCTAATTTACCGGTTACATCAACATTTTTGAAGTCTTCTTCTTTCCCTAGGCCAACCGCTACGTATTCATATTCTTTTCCTTTTTCAAAGTCAGTGTCTGTAGCAGATTTACTGTAATCAAATTTACCATGATCGGCTTGAGCGTTATCTTCCAAGCCCTTCACTTCAAATACTTCAGAAGTCACGACATTGTTATTGATGGAAGCTACAGAAATAGAATCTTCTACGGTTGACGGATTTCCGACTACACCATAGTCTGGATTGTCAGCCGATGGTCTTGAATAACCATTCCCAAAGGTATTACTATTTCCGGCAGAAATCAACACAGAGACACCTTTTGCACGTGCCCGTTTGATAGCATCAATAATATCTGAACCTGCGTTGACCGTGGAACCAGTAGAAGATCCCAGACTCATATTGATGGTATCTGCACCAAGTGCCACCGCATCGTCAATTGCTTTTACATAAAGGGCAGAACCAGTCGTTTTTTGACGATCGGAGAAGACACGCATAAACATCACTTGTGCTTCCGGAGCTACACCATAGATCTTTTCGCCGTTTGCTGCATCTTTATCAGGGTTCCCTGTTGCAATCCCTGTAACGTGCATCCCATGAGATTCTCTCTCAGCTTCCTTGATATTATCTGTACCGTCAAAGTAATCGTAAGCGTAGACTACCTTGTCGTTGTACCATTTACCATAATCAATTCCTGCCTTCTTCTTAGCAGCTTCAATATCATTTTGGTTTTTAAACTTAGCTTTTGAAGGATCTGTGATACGAAGAACTTCGTGGTTGACATCCAAACCTGAGTCAATGACAGCAACCACCATTCCTTCACCCTTGTATCCTTGTTTCCAAGTTTGTGGGACAGTAATGATTTCATCGCTCTCAATACTTTGAGGTTTTTCTGCAGCCTCATGACGGGCAGTCGTTTCAGAACTTGTAGGAGTCGCTACTTCTGTAGCTTTTTCTACCGGTTTTGCAGCTTCTGCTGATTTTGTTTGTGAAGCATCTGCTCCTTCTTTAGGTGCAGTCGCCTTTTCAGTTGCAGCTGCCTCTGCAGGAGCAGATTCTGTCTTCTCAGTTACAGCCTCTTTAGCAACTGCTGTCTTTTCAACAGTAACTACACTCGTCGGTGTTGTTGCCTGCAAATTCTGTTCTTGCGATGGTAGTCCTTGACTAGTAGCTACTAGCTGTGTCTCAGGACTCTTTTGCCCACTTGTTTGTTCTTCTGCACTTGCTTGTGCAGATCCAAACACCAATACAGACCCCAATAATACTGAAGCCACGCCAAATTTGTATTTTCTTAATGAAAAACGCTCTTGTCTGTTCATAGGAACTCCCCTTTTATTTTAATAGTTCCTATTATAGCGCAAAATTGTCTGAAAATTCATTCAAACTGAAATTGTAACAAAAATGTAATATTTACGAATGTTACTAGTTAAAGATTTATTTTCGTTCGTTATCTGGCTATTTTATATGGGAAAGTATTATAGAACGTCTGTTTTAGTTAGAGTGTTAAAATTATTTTATACCAAAAAGAATAGCAAAAAATCCGAGAGTCCCCTCACTCTCGGAAATGATAATTATCCCACTTTCTCTTAAAAATCTTTCTGATCTGGATCCGGTGCACCTGCTTGAACCGGTAGATTTTTCAGATAGTCGCAATCCTCTTGGGTCAGTTCAAAACCAAAACAGTCCAAATTGCTAGCAATTCGTTCTGGGGTCACTGATTTTGGCAAGGGAAGAAAACCTTCTTGTAAACTCCAAGCCAGGGCTAGTTGAGCGACCGTCTTTCCATATTTAGTAGCCATTTCTTTTACTTGTTCATTTTGGAACAATTCTCCTTGGCCAAAAGGTCCCCAAGCTTCTAGTAAAATACCCTGTTTACGACTAGCTTCAATGGCCTCTTTTTGGTAAACACCAGGAGAGAGGCGAATTTGATTCACAGCTGGGATGATCTGAGCTGTTTTTAAGAGGGCTTCCAGATGGTGGGGCAGGAAGTTACTGACCCCAATGGATCGAACCTTGCCAGCCTTTACCATATCTTCCATTGCCCGCCAAACCTCAGCATTTCTCTCTTTCCAGGCATCCTCCTTACGAAGTGGTTTTGGATTTGGCCAATGAATCAAATAAAGATCTACATAGTCAAGGCCAAGTTTTTTCAGGGACTCGTCCAGAGCGGCCTGAGCTTCTTCGTAAGTGTGATTGGTATTCCAGAGTTTGGTCGTTACAAATAATTTTTCACGCGAAAGGCCACTATCTTGAATCGCCCGACCAACACTTTCTTCATTCTGATAATAAGCAGCTGTATCAATATGGCGGTACCCCGCTTTCAAAGCAGCCAAAACTGCTTCATAAGCTTCTTTCCCATCAGCTGCTTTCCATGTTCCAAATCCCAGAACAGGAATCTCTAGCCCATTGTTTAAACGATAGGTGTTCATTTTTTCTTTTCTTTCTTTGATTTTGATTTCTTAGGCCCTCGAAGTTTGAGCTCTGGTTTAAACCGATTTAGTTTCGTTGGCTCCATTTTCTTGCTATAAAAACTATAAACTAAAAAGGCTCCTCCAACCACCAGGATAAAGGGACTTTTCCTTACCAAACCATAGAGCAAGAAAAAAATTCCCATCGCTAAAAACCGTAAATCTATTTTCTTCATAAATTACCTCACATTTCAGTCTCCATTATAGCATGAAAGGGCTTTATTTACCAACTGTTAAGAGTCCCAAACAAAGAATACAATTCCTCCTACAAAAACCCCCTTTAGGTCTAAGCCTAAAGAGGGTTGGACTTTCTATTTCAATCTAGTTTCATGCTTGGTAACGTTTGACACCATCAAGGTAGGTCGCAACCAGTTCCAAATCCTGATCCAGTACAATAAAGTCAGCATCATAGCCTTCCCGAATTTGTCCACAGACATCGTCAATATGAACGGATTTTGCAGGATTGAGACTGGCCATCATGACAGCTTCATAAGGATTGGCAATTCCCCATTCTACTACATTTTTCAAGCCATCTTTTAATTTCAATATAGAACCAGCAAGATTGCCAGTTGATTTCAAACGAGCAGTTCCATCAGCAACTACCACAGGAAATTCACCAAGCATATAGTCCCCATCTGCTAAACCACCAGCAGTCATACAGTCCGTGATTAAGGCAACATTTTCTTTTCCTTTTTGCTTCATCAAGATATCACAGGCTAAAGGATCTACATGGTGACCATCACAAATCAATTCTGCAGTTGTATGTGGCAATTCATACATCGCCCCTACCATTCCGAGTTCACGGTGATTGAGGCCTCGCATACCGTTGTAGGCATGTACCCAAACACTTGCTCCTGCATCAACCGCTTTCTTAGCTTCTTTAAAGGTCGCATTGGAATGTCCTAAGGCAACTGTCACCCCTTCACCTGTAATGGTCCGGACAAAATCTTCGACACCTTCACGCTCTGGTGCCAGTGCAATTTTATTCAAAAGACCATGAGAGGCTTTTTGCCAGGCCCGGAATTCCTTCAGACTTGGATCTTTCATATACGCTGGGTTTTGAGCCCCCTTGTATTTTTCTGTAAAATAAGGTCCTTCAAAGTAGATACCACGAATTTTAGCACCCGTCGCCTCTTTGTATCGTGCGCCGATATTTTCTGTAACAGCCAGTAGTTGTTCATAAGAAGAGGTCAAGGTCGTAGGTAAAAAGCTGGTCACCCCTGTACTCAACAGGCCTTCACTCATGGTATGAAGGGTCCCTTCAATGTTGTTATCCATAACATCAACGCCACCAAATCCATGGATGTGTGTATCAACAAGACCTGGCGCAATGCTATAGCCAGAATAATCCAATACTTCTGCACCTTCTGGCAAGTTTTCTATATGCTTTCCGAATTTGCCATCCACAAGTTCCAAATAACCTCCACGACGGACTCCGTGTGGATAATAAAATTGATCTGCTTTAATATATGTAGACATAAGAACGTCCTTTCCATTGTAGAAACAAAAGTTCCTTTTTTATTCATACATATTATAACGCTTTCAGTTTTATTTGTAAATGGTATAGACCTATTTTTAAAAAAGAATCTAAAAAAACAGAGTAAGTCAGCTCCTTACTCTGTTCATCATTCATTAAATTTGTTCCATTTGAACTTTTTCAGCAATATTCATGGCATGGTCCGCTACTCGTGTATAGTGAGAGATGATATCAATAAAGTTGACCCCTGCTTGTGGCGTACATTCTCCCTTGTTTAAACGAGAAATATGTGTCTTTCTCAATTTCTTTTCAAGTTTTTCAATAGCTTCATGGCGTTGTTCCAATTCAGCTGCCAAGGTTTGGTCATCTTCTTCCACACTCCGAAGGGCGTCTTTAACAAAGATCGCTGTCTTTTGGTAGATATCCTCTAATTCAGCCAAGGCATCTGCAGAGAATTCTACTTTCTTGCGAATCAAATAATCCGTCAAGTTGATTAAAGCTTCTGCGTGATCTCCAATCCGCTCCAAATCCCGTGAAGAATCCAAGATATTGGTCAAGGCTTCACTTTCTTTGGTACTCAAGGCTTCACTCGACAGACGAATTAAGTAGCGAGTCAAATCATCATCGATTGTATTGATCGCTTCTTCTGTCTTATGGCCTTTTTCAGCCATTTTTTCATTTTGCTGGACAATATAGTCATAAGAGAGGCTGAATGCTTTATCTGCATATCCTCCCAAATGAAGCAATTCTTTTTTAGCATTTCCAAGGGCAATCGAAGGAGCTTGTTTGATCAAATGTTCATCCAAGTAAAGTGGTTCGTATTTAACAACTTCGTCTTCTCCAGGAATGAGCTTAGTCACCAAAAAGGCAAGGGCTCCAATAAACGGAAACTGGATGATGGTATTGGTTATATTAAAGGTTCCGTGAGCAAAGGCTATGGTCATTTCTGGAGACAAATGAAGAGTCGTTTCAAACCATTGAATCAAAGATGTAAACGGAACAAGGAAGACAAGACAGATAATGGTTCCGATAACATTAAAGGCTACATGGGCACCCGCCACACGTTTGGCCGCAATATTCGCTCCCAAGGAAGCAATGATAGCCGTAATGGTTGTTCCGATATTATCACCGAAGAGAACTGGGAGGGCCCCTTTCAGGTCAATCAAATGACTAGCATAGAGATTTTGCAAAATACCAATGGTTGCAGAAGAGGCCTGAATCAAAAGAGTTAATCCTGATCCGACAAAGACACCCAAGATAGGACTTTTACTTAACTGTACCATATAGTCACGAAAGACTTGCAAATCTTTAAGAGGTTCCATAGCCCCACTCATCAAGTTGAGGGCAAAGAAGATACCACCGACCCCAAAAACGATTCGTCCAACATTATTAACCAAACGATTTTTGGTAAAGAAGAGACAAACCGCTCCGATAAAGAGCATGGGAAGAGCGTAGTCTCCTAATTTAAAACCAATGATAAAGGAGGTAATAGTCGTTCCAATATTGGCCCCCATAACAATACCAATAGCTTGGCGGAGGGTTAGAAGTCCTGCACTCACCAGACCGACCGTAATCACTGTAACCCCTGAACTCGACTGAATCAAGGCAGTCATTCCAATCCCTACTAGAACCCCTAGAAAGGGATTACTCGTATATTTATCAATATAGTATCGAAGTCGATCTCCTGCAGCCTGTTGCAAGCCTTCTCCCATGGTTTTAATACTATAGAGAAAGAGACCCAGGCCTCCCAAAAAGTTAAATACAATTTCCTGCCAGTTAATCGACATGTTCATTCCTCCAAATTTGAGATCAGAAATAAAACTCCTCTCCTATTTTAAAGGATAATTTCCAATCACACAAGAGATTTCTGTAAATTTCTACAATTTTTTGAAACCGTTTTTCCTTTTGACTCTATTTTTCTGTATGGAGAGACAAAAAAAGAGAGAGTAGGACAGAAATCGGTCATTCGTTAGAATTCGATTTCCTCGTCCCACCTCTGCACAGTTGAGTAGGACTGTAAAAGCTGATGAAATCAGCGTAGTAGAGCCCGCTCAACCACTGCGTCTTGCTCGAAAATCCAAAGAAAATTGAAAGGCCAGGACTTTTGTCCCAACCCCTCTAGTCTTTATTCAAATTGCGCAACATGGCATCAATTTTATTTCCATACTCGATGGATTCATCTTTCACAAAAGTGAGATCCGGAATTTTGTACAATTTTAAATTCCGACCTAATTCACGTTTGATGGTTCCTGTTGCTTTTTCAAGCCCTGTTTGAGCTTTTTGATTGTCAGAAGCCAGGTCACTCATAATCGAATAATAGACCTTTGCCATAGACAAATCGCCTAGCATTTGAACATCCGTGATGGTCACGCCTTGAACACGCGGATCACGAACTTTCTTTTGCAAAATTTCGTTGACTTCGCGCTTGATTTCCATCCCTACTCGGTCTGTCCGAAAATGACTTGCCATAGGAACTCCTTTCTGCTCTGTATTTAAAAACTAGGAAATGAGAGGAATTCCTCTCTTCCTAGTTAGCATTTTATTTTTTGATTTCTTCCATGATGTAGGCTTCAATGGTATCATCTGCTTTGATGTCATTGTATCCTTCAATCATCAATCCACCTTCACGGCCATTTGTCACTTCTTTCACGTCATCTTTGAAGTGCTTCAAGCTTGCTAAAGCACCGTCATAGATGACAACTCCGTCACGAATAACGCGAACTTTAGAATCACGTGTTACCTTACCGCTAAGGACCATAAATCCACCGATAGTCCCCACTTTCGATACTTTAAAGGTTTCACGAATAACCGCTTCCCCGATGATTTTTTCTTCGTATTCTGGATCCAGCATCCCCTTCATGGCATCTTCCATTTCCTCGATCACTTTGTAGATGATGGAGTGAAGACGGATTTCCACCTCATCCGCTTCGGCCTGTTGACGGGCTTGTGGCGTAGGGCGAACGTTAAATCCAATGATGAAGGCATTGGAAGCTTCTGCAAGGGTTACGTCTGATTCGTTGATGGCACCAACCGCTGAGTGAACAATGGTTACTTTCACACCTTCTACCTCAATCTTTTGAAGAGAAGCAGCAAGGGCTTCAACAGAACCTTGGACATCGGCCTTGATGATCACATTTACAGATTTCACTTCCCCAGCCTTCAGGGTATCAAAGAGATTTTCCAGGCTGACACGATTGGTTACTTGACGTTGTTTCATCAATGCACGTTTGGCACGTTCTTCACCTGCTGCACGCGCAGATTTTTCATCTTCGTAAACGGCAAAATGGTCACCCGCCATTGGGGCTTCGTTCAAACCTGTGATAGATACAGGTGTTGATGGTCCAGCCACTTTCACACGACGTCCAAGGTCATTGGTCATGGCACGAACACGTCCGAAAGTATTTCCGACAACGATTGGGTCTTGCACATTCAAGGTACCTTGTTGAACAAGAAGGGTTGCCACCGCACCTTTTCCTTTATCCAAACGAGCTTCGATAACCGTACCAATGGCACGAACAGTTGGGTCTGCTTTGAGTTCTTGGATTTCAGCCACCAGAAGGACAGTTTCCAAGAGTTCATCGATATTTTGGTTAAACTTGGCAGAGATTTCTACGAACTCAGAATCTCCACCCCAGGCAGTTGACATAACACCATGCTCTGCCAATTCTCCGATCACACGTTCTGGATTGGCACCTGGTTTATCAATCTTGTTAATCGCAACGATAATTGGAACGTTTGCCGCTTTTGAGTGATTGATGGCTTCAATAGTCTGAGGCATTACCCCATCATCTGCCGCTACGACCAAGATGGTAATATCGGTAACAGATGCACCACGCGCCCGCATAGAAGTAAAGGCCGCGTGTCCTGGTGTATCCAAGAAGGTAATCTTCTTGCCATTCTCAACGATTTGGTAGGCACCGATATGCTGGGTGATCCCACCTGCTTCACCTGTCGCAACACGAGAATTACGAAGCGTATCCAAGAGGGTTGTCTTCCCGTGGTCAACGTGTCCCATGATGGTGACAACTGGTGGACGTTCTACCAACTCATCTTCGTTGAGATAGCCATCTTCTACGAAGAAGCGTTCAATATCCGCATTATCCACTTCAACTTTTTTCTTGGCTTCGATGCCATAATCGACCATCAAGAGTTCAATGGTATCGCCGTCAAGCGATTGGTTTTGGGTCGCCATCACGCCCATCATGAAGAGTTTCTTGACAATTTCAGCCGGTTCACGCTTGATTCGTTTTGCGATTTCCGCAACCGTCATGCCATCTGTGTACTCAAATTCACTTGGTAATTCATGGAATTTACGCTCTGTTACTGGTTTTGGAGCTTCAGGACGATTGTTCTTGCCTTTTTTATTTTTCTTATTTGTGTTCCAGTTACTATTCTTCTGATTTCTCACTTGATTTTGACTACTTCGATTCCTTTGTTGTTTTCTTGGACCATCTTCTTCACGATCAAAATCATCGCGTTTTTTATCTGGTCGCGCTTGTTTTTTACGGCGTGTATCTACTTGAGCCGGTGCAGCTGCAACAGCTGGTTTTGCAAAATTCTCAACACTTGGCTCTTGCACTGGAGTTTTCACTTCTGGAGTTTCCACTCGTTTCCGACGTTGTTGACGCTCTTGTTCTTCTTTGGCTACTTGTTGTTTAAAGCGATCTTCACTACCACGAGCATACTCAGCATTTTGTTCAGCTTTCAGAGCTGCTGCACGCGCTTTGAAGTCCATTTTTGGTGAAATTGGCGCTTGAGAACCCCGTCTTTGGTCTTGTCGGTTAGTGCGACGATCAGCCCCTTGATTTCGTTGTTTATTACGATCCTGTGGTCGTTGATTTCGGCTATCTCCATTGCGCTGATTGTCTTTGCGATCACGTTTTGGACGATTGTCTTGTTGTTTTCTACGTTCTGCCTGCTCTTTTGCACGTGCTTCCCGTTCTGCTTTAAAGTTCCGACTCTTTGGTTTTGCAGCTGGTGCTTGAGCTGTAGTCTCAGTCGCTTTCTTTTCTTGCGGTTGAGCTACTTCTTTTTTTTCTACAACAGTCGCTGCCTTAGTTGCTACTTCTGCAACTTTCTTTTCGACTGTTTCTTTTTTAGCTGCAAAGCTCTTGATCAACTTTTCAGCCGCTTCTGTATCGACACTAGAGGCATGACTTTTTATATCCAAACCTAATTCTTTCGCACGAGTGACGACTTCCTTACTTTCCTTGCCCAATTCTTTGGCAATTTCGTATAATCTTTTCTTAGACAATTGCTGTCCTCCTCTTCTATTCCATAAGAGACCTCATTTTCTTTGAAAATCCAGCATCTACAACAGCGACGACCTTCCGGGCACGTCCAATTGCAGTGCTTAATTCTAGTGTTGAAAACACGGTAGATACTTGAACCTCATAATAGTGACCCTTATCCGTCACTTTCTTTGTCAGGTTACTAGCAGCATCATTTGCTAGAAAAACTAATTTTGCTTTTTCTTCCTGGATTGCTTTCATCACGAGTTCTTCTCCAGAAATGAGTCTTCCTGCTCTTTGTGCCAAACCTAACAAATTGCTCAATTTTTGCTTATTCAAGGCCTAACTCTCTTCTCTTCACCTTATGATCTACATATGCGATCAATTCATCATAGAAAGCTTCTTCTACTTCCATATTAAAACTACGATTAAAAGCTTTCTTTTTCTTGGCAAGTGCCGTTTCTTCATTATCTAATTTGATATAGGCTCCACGACCATTGGCTTTGCCAGTTGGATCGATAAAGACTTGTCCTTCTTTATTTTTGACAATGCGGAGCAAATCGCGCTTATCGATAATTTCGTTTGAAACGACTGATTTTCTCAAAGGGATTTTTCTTGTCTTAACCATTTTCCCTCCTTCTCTTAATCGACCTGCTCTTGATCACTTTCTACTTGGTCTTCAAAAGTTTCTTGAGCTTCTTCCATTTCTTCAAACTCACTCGCAGATTTGATATCGATCCGGTAACCGGTCAAATGAGCTGCCAAGCGAACGTTTTGCCCACGGCGACCAATGGCCAGAGATAATTTGTTATCCGGTACCACGACAAGTGCATGCTTGCTATCTTCATCGTCAAAGATAACTTGGTCTACTTCTGCAGGAGCAATCGCATTGTAGATGAATTCAGCTGGATCTGGAACCCATTCAATGACATCGATGTTTTCTTCTGTTGGAACCATGCGGTCCAATTTTTGATCATAGCGTGCCGGATGGAATTTGCTCGTAATCTTTTTAATGTTCGATCCACCACGACCAACGATGGTCCCAATCGCATCCACATTTGGATTATGGCTACGAACCGCCACCTTGGTCCGGTCTCCAGCTTCACGCGCCACGCTCATGATTTCAACTGTTCCATCATAGACTTCAGGAATTTCTTGCTCCATGAGGCGTTTGATCATTTCTGGATGGCTCCGGCTAACGAAGACATTGACACCTCGTGGGTTATCTTCTACCTTATAGACAAACACTTCGATGCGATCATGAGATTGGAAAATCTCACCTGGAATCTGATCTTGTTTAGACAATTGCGCCTCGATTGTGCCAAGATTGACATAGATAAAGCGATTGTCAAAACGTTCCACCGTACCACTCATAATTTCATTTTCATGTTCTTTATAAGTATTATAAGTGATGGTGCGTGTTTGCTTGCGCATTTTTTCCATGATCGTTTGTTTAGCGGATTGCGCTGCAACTCGGCCAAATTCAGCAGGAGCTTCTTCAAACTTGATCTTATCTCCCAACTCATAAGCTGAATTAATTGCCAAGGCATCCTTCAAGCTGATTTCCAATCGGCTATCAAAGACTTCATCCACCACTTCACGAACTGTATAAACCCGGAAATCTCCAGTTTTTTCATTAAATTCAATGGCTGCACTTTCTGCTTGACCATAACGACGGCGATAAGCTGAACGCAATGATTCTGTGACCGCTTCAATGATATCTTCTTTCTTGATCCCTTTGTCTTCTTCCAAGATACGGAAGGCTTCTCGCATTTCTTTACTCATGTTTTTCTTGCCTCTTCTAAGGCTTCCTTTCTTTCATTCAGTTACAATTTTACAGCCAATCTTGCTTTAGACACAAGATTGTAAGGAATAGCTACTGTTTTTTTCCGCGTTTTATCCATATACTCAATGGTCAAAACATCCTCTTCAAAACGCACCAAGGTTCCTTCAAAGACCTTTTGTTTCTCAACAGCCTTGTATAAACCGACGTGGATATACTTCCCAACAGCACCTTCAAGAGCTTCCTTGGTTTTCAAGGGCCGCTCCAAACCAGGACTGGTCACTTCTAAGAAGTACTGCTCTGGGAAAGGATCCGGCTTGATTTGATCTAACAGCGGACTAATCACCTCTGTCAAATCTGCTGTATCATTTAAAGTGATCCCTTCTGGTTTATCAACAAAAATACTTAAGATGTAGTCACCACCCATCTTACCATATTCAACATCCACCAATTCAAATGGAGCCTGAATTACTGGTTGAATCACTTCTGTTACTAACTCAACTATCGTTGCGATGGTTGCCACCTCCTCACAGATAAGAGGCGAAGATATATCCCCGCCTCTCCTTTTCTATTCATTTTAAGTATTATAACACGATTCCGCAGTGATTGCAAGGAATATGCTAAAACTGCGCTTCCACACGGTAAATGACCTGCCCTTTGCTAGAGAACTTCTTCTCGTATTCGGTCATAACATTGCCTTCAAAATCACTAGCATGAAGGTCCAACCAGACCCCTTTCAAGGTCATTCCATATTGTGAAAAGCTGACCAAACTGTATTCAAACAAGCCACGATTGTCTGTCTTGAAGTGAATTTCTCCATGTTCTGGAAGAATTTGCTTGAAGGTATCAAGGAAACTCTTGTAGGTCAAGCGACGTTTTTCATGACGTTTCTTTGGCCAGGGATCTGAAAAATTCAGATAGAGTTGATCAATCTCACCGTCTTCAAAGTAATTGGTCAAGCTATCGCCGTCTACCCAAAGCAACTTAATATTGGGTACGTCCGCTTCTAAGACCTTATCCAAGGCATAGCTCAAAACTGATTTTTGGATATCAATTCCAATGTAGTTGATCTCTGGATTGGCCTTGGCCATACCGGTGATAAAAGCACCTTTACCACTCCCCACTTCGATATGGATGGGATGGTTATTTCCAAAAATCTCGTGCCACTTTCCCTTAGCGTCTTCTGGGTTTAGCACCACATATTGCGGATTGGCCTCTAATAATTCTGTCGCCCCTTTGCGATTTCTTACTCTCATATTTCCTTTCCATATTTCAACCGGAAATTGCGCAGAGCATAGATCTCGCGATTGACATTTTCTAGATCATTGTTTTCATAGTACTTGGCAATTTGGCACAAGAAAGAATATTGCCCAAACCAATAGAGTTTCGCAAATACTTTTTGATTGTACTTGTAGCCGTAATAACCCAACCAATCACGCCAATTCGAATCTGGAATGTAGTGACTCAAAATATGGGCCACATCCAACATCCGGTCTGTCAAACGAACGGAATCCCAATCGACTAAGTAAATCAAGCCACTATCCGTTTCAATCCAATTGCTGTGTCGGACATCCCCATGAACAATGGTCGCATAATCCTCTCGAAAAGCAGGAACTGTCTTACGCAGATTCTTCACCACTGATTGAATGTAGTGATTTTGACGAAGAGCAATCGGCAACCGGTTACTCCAAGAGTTGAGCAATTCTAGAGGTGATTCCACAGAATAACCTAATTTTTTCAATTGGGTCATTAAAGGTCTAGAACGATGCAAACGTGTTAGAATATTGACCACTTGCTTTTTGGACATCCCATTTGGGGTAAGGATCTCCCCGTTTAGCCATTCTTGAGCACTCATCACATTACCATCCGGTAAGCGACGGCTCCATAACAATTGTGGGGCGATCTGTTCTTTTGCAAGACCCGCAAGAATTGGAGTCGTATTCATTTTAACAAAAACAAGCTCACCATCTGGATAGGTGCCCTTGTAGGCCTTCCCACTCTTTCCTGGAATAGGGGTGAGGCTTAGCTCTTTTTCATTCGAGTCCATCTTATCCTCCGTAAAAAGTTTCCAATCTATTTTACTAATTTTAACGACTTTCGTCAACCAAGCGCGCTAACTTAAATGAAAGATAGAGCAAGGTTAAAATAAGGGTATAAGCCAGTAAGCCCAGCAACAAGATCTTATCCCCAATAAAGAATAGTCCAACCAAACCTTCTGCTAGTATTTCTACAAACATGACAAACCGAATTGTCTTGCGCAAACCAACTTTTTTACTCCCTTTTTTCATTGGAAATAAGAGAGTTAACGGTTGGTAGTTAAAGGCACTATACAAACCCAGCAATTGGAAAATAGCCAAGTAATTCAGTAAAGCCACAAGCGCTATGACCACTAAGTCTTGGGGAATAAAGGCCATAGCAAGAATCGAAAGGATGAGGAGCCTTAGCGTCATCGAAAAGAGATCGCCATTTCTGAAAAAGGAGCGCATATACAGATGAAGCCAAGTATTCTCATGTGTTTTAGGAAACAGAGTGAGGAGGCTGTCTAAATACACTCTCCTTTTAACACTGTTGGTAATCCCTTTGACGGTTGTAAACAAGGCGAAGAAGCGAAGAATCAATTGTTTTCGAGCATTCTCCCGAGAAATAGCGAATTCCCATTTGAGGTTCCCATCCTGGTAGAAACGCGACGCCTTTAGCCAAAAGGCAAGCCCTTTAGCCAGTCCTAAACCGATCCAATAAGCCACGACTCCCATTTCGCTGACTCCTGTAGCGAGAAAAAGTGGCGTGAGTAGTAAGAGGACCAGACTTTGAATGACAAACCAATATCCAAAAGACTTTCTCACCTGTCCCTTGATATAGCTTTTCAGTTCTTCTTCTTTCACTAAAAGAAACAAGGCATCCGGCTTCTCCAAATAAGTCGCAATGTTCCCAATTGGAACCAAGAGCAACAAGCCAATCAAGAGACTCCAGCGGATCAAGCTTGGATCCTTAGGTAAGTGTTGCAAAAATTGACTGTATTGAACTGCCAAAAATCCGATAAAAATCAACAGAAACAAAACAAAGTGATCGTTCAGAACATAACGACTGTATTTGATGCAGTGATTTCGAAAGGTTTGCTGGCGTTTTTTCATCAACTCTTTCATGCTGTACCCTCTTCTGTCAAGGTCATATAGATATCATTCAAACTGGCTTTTTCATTTCCAAACGTTGCACGCAACTCGTCCAAAGTTCCTTTTGCTCGAACCTGGCCTTTATGAAGGATCACAAAACCATCGCACATTTTTTCAGCCGAATCTAGAACGTGGGTACTCATCAAAATGGATTTACCTTTCGCCTTTTCATCTGAAAGCAACTGAATCAAATCCGCTATGGCTACAGGGTCCAATCCTAAAAAGGGTTCATCCACAATATAGAGACTTGGATCCACTGCGTAGGCGCAAATAATCATGACCTTCTGCTTCATTCCTTTTGAAAACTGGGTTGGAAACCAATCTAATTTTTCAGCAAGGCGGAACTGTTGCAACAAGGGTTGCACACGCGCCATTACTTGATCCAGGTCTAAATCATAGGCCATGGCTACTGTTTCAATATGTTCTCTTAAAGTTAGCTCCTCATACAGACTCGGTGTTTCTGGAATATAACCAATTTTCTTGCGGTATTCCGTTGGAGCTTCTGGAAGGCTCAAGCCATCAATCCGTACTTCCCCAGCATACGGATGCAATAGACCAATAATTTCATTAATCGTGGTAGACTTTCCTGCTCCATTTAGGCCAATTAAACCGACCAGTTGGCCATCAGGTACTGAAAAGCTCACCTCTTTCAAGACAGGGATATTGACATAGCCCCCTGTCAACTTGTTGATTTCTAACATATTTTCTCCAATTTCTGGTATAATGTTCTTATATTATAACAAAATTTAGTCTAAATGAGGTGTATTTATGGTTGATGATTGTATTTTTTGTAAGATTGTAGCTGGTGACATTCCGTCTTCTAAAGTCTATGAAGATGAGGACGTTCTCGCCTTTTTAGACATCTCCCAAGTCACTCCAGGCCACACCTTAGTGGTCCCTAAAAAGCATGCTCGCAACCTCTTAGAAATGGATGAAACCACTACTGCTCAATTGTTTGCCCGTGTTTCTAAAGTTGCCCAAAAAGTAAAAGCTGCAACCCAAGCTCCTGCCATGAATATCATCAGTAACATGGAAGAAATTGCTGGACAGACTGTTTTTCATACCCATGTCCACATCATTCCTCGCTATACCGATCAAGACGAGCTCACGATTTCCTTTACTGAACACGAGCCAAATTTTGAGCAATTAGCAAGGCTAGCAGGAAAAATTCAAAACAGCTAAAACAAGGAGGCCATATGAAACTAAGAAATCTCTTCTGGTTTGCAACAGGAGCTAGTATCAGCTATCATCTAGTCAAGAACCGCCATGAAATGAAGTCGGATGTACAGGAAACAGGACAGTTGGTCAAAGGCATTCAAGAGAACCTAGCAAAAATCCAACACAACCTTGATATTATTCAAGAACAAAAAGCCAATCTCAATGAACTCGTGAACGATTTTCAATACAAGGCAAAACTCTTTAGCCAACAGGCAACTGCTTCGCTAAAAGAAATTCAAGCCATTTGGCAAACAAATCAAAACGATTGAGAAATGTCCAATTCTCAATCGTTTTTTTATTATTGCGATGGTACTGTTGGTGTGACACTACTTGAATCTGAGGCCGCAGGCGCAGCAGGTGCAACAGGTGTAACAGTGGCTGCTGAACTTTGAGCTGTCACCCCTCCTGTGTCTTGACTAGAAGGCACAACCGGTTGTTGATAATACTCTTGATAAACCGGAGCTCCCTCAGAAGTAGCGGATGGGGCTTGCTCCTGAGATGTGGATTCTTTCAACTCTTCATCACCATCCAATAGATAAGCATTGGTTTTTAGCGTTTTAACTTCTTTCATTCCCAAGGCTTTTCGGATAATGTTTTGAATTTTTAAGAGATGTTTGGAGGTCACAATCTGATAACTTCCACCATCTGCTAAGGTAGCATCTTCCCCTTTTAGCTGGTATTGATGGATGGTAGAAAGTGCATCCTTGTAGCCCAACAATTGAAGAAGACTATTGCTGTCTAAGGAAATATTGGTTTGCATATTGTCACTAACAGAATCAATAATCCCCTTATAATGACTTAAGCTATTTAAGCTTAAGACCTTTTCCACAATTTTTTTGATCACTTCACGTTGACGCTTCTGACGTCCATAATCCCCTTCTGGATCCTGATACCGCATCCGTGAATAAACCAGCGCTTGTTCCCCATTAATTTCATGACGCCCTGGCGCAATCTTGGCAGTGTACTCCGGCTCATTTTCTTCAATGGAGATGTCAAAATCAAAGGGATTATTGACCGTGATCCCACCAATTTTGTCAACCAATTGGATGAGTCCCTTCATATTGATCATGACATAGCGGTCAATATGAATATTTAAGAGATCCTGAATGGTCTTAATGGCAAGTTTAGCACCACCTTGAGCATAGGCAGCATTTAATTTTTCTTGCACTGTTTGACCATCCGAGCTAACATTGGTTAAAATATCTCTTTCTAGGCTTGTCATAGTCGTTTCTTTGGTACGAGGATTGACCGTCACTAGAATCATGGTATCACTATTTCCCGCCCAAGGATCTTCTCGCGAACCATTTCCGGTATCAACCCCCATTAAAAGAATGGTCATGGGTTTATTTTCTGCAATGACATTGGTTTCATTTCCAAAACTTTTATAGGTCTTACTGAGTGTCCCTGTCGTTTGATTGAGAATCGTTAAGCCATACGCTCCAATTCCGATCACAGTGACTGTCAATAAGCTCAAGAACATTAAAATAATTTTTTTAACCATATAGAATCTCTCTTTAATCTATGAGTTTACCCATAAGGTAAACATCCAAAAATTCCCCTTCTGCTGAATAAGCTCCTCGAGATTGGCATCCTTCGATGTCAAAGCCCAATTTTTGATAGGCATGTACTGCCCGTTTATTGCGCACTTGAACAGTTAAAACTAATTTACGAAGAACCCCTGTTGAGTGAGCCCACTCGACTCCTTCTTCCAGTAAAATTTGTCCAAGCCCTTGATTCCAATAACTTTTTTGAATCACAATAAACACTTCACCAATGTGCCGAACAGAACGCTGCGGAGCAGCTGTAATATTGAGCAAGCCCACCAACTGTTGATCTAGAAATAGCAAGAGACAAATACGATTGTCTTCTCTTTCTTGAAGCAGGAGAAATCGCTCCATATCAGACGGCGTCATCCCGATTCCCGCTTCATCTAGCGTCATATAATCACTCTCTGCACCAACCTGATCTAAGAAATCAACAAGAAGAGTCGCGTCCAATCCTTCAGCTTGTCGTATCTCTAATACAACTTCCTTTTGCTTAGTCATCGGTCGTTCTCACTTCTTCAAAGGCAGCTAGTAGGGCCTCTGCACGTGCTCCCACCGCTTCAAACTCTAACTTGCGTCCATCCTCTAATTTTCGGATAAACAGTTTCAAATAGCCATCTGGAAGATTGGAAGCAATGAGCTCACCCCATTCAATAACGGTGACACCTTCTCCATATATAAAATCGTCCAAATCGATAGAATCTGGGTCGTTTCCAATCCGGTAAACATCCATATGATAGAGCGGAAGGCGCCCTTCGTATTCACGAACGATGGTATAGGTAGGACTTTTAATCATCTGTTTGATCCCGAGCCCTCTTGCAAGTCCCTTTGTAAAGGTTGTTTTTCCCGCTCCTAGATCACCCGACAAGATTATCACATCCTGCTTATCTAGCAATTTTCCTAGTTGTTCCCCTAGAGCCATCAGCTCCGTTTCATTATGACTAATCATTTTTCTATTATACCAAACTTTTTTAGATTCTGCTCTTACTTTTAGAAATTGTTCCTTAAAATTTCCATGTTGATAGACAAAAAAGGAAGAGAGTGGGACAGAAATCGGTCATTCGTTAGAATTCGATTTCGTCGTCCCACCTCCGCACAGTTGAGTAGGGCTGTAAAAGCTGATGAAATCAGCGTAGTAGAGCCCACTCAACCACTGCGTCTTGCTCGACAATCCAAAGACAATTGAGAGGCTAGGACTTTTGTCCCAGCCTCTTCTTCGTTATTCGTTTCTGATCAATTAATTCAAAGCCATGCTGATATAGTTCAAAATAAAGAGAAGATCTAATATCCAAATCATGCTATGCACGTCTTTTGCTTCCCCTTTCACCACTTTTACAAAGCTATAGGTGATAAATCCAGCCGCAATCCCTTGTGTGATAGAATAACTGAAGCCCATAAAGATCGATGTGAAGAAAGCAGGAATCGCTTCTGACATATCTTCCCAATGGATATTTTTCAAACCACTTAACATCATGATCCCCACAACAATCAAAATTGGGGCAGTGGCAGCTGTTGGGACAATGGCCAACAACGGACTAAAGATACTTGAAACAGCAAAACAGATCGCAACCACTAGAGCTGTCAAACCAGTACGACCACCAGCACCGATACCTGCTGCAGATTCAATATAAGTTGTCACATTTGAAGTACCGGCAATGGCACCTACTGAAGTTGCCACCAAATCAGAGTAAAGAGCCTTATCCAATTTAGCTGACTCATGATTTTCACCACTTGTCGCGATGATTCCAACTTTTTCACCCGTACCGATAAGAGTTCCGATCGTATCAAAAATATCGGTCAAAGAGAAGGCCAAAATGGCCATCAAGGTCTCAGGTAAACGAGACGTATTGGAAATCAAAGAACCCAATCCTTTTGATCCCAAGGCTTGACCAAAGATGGTACCCAAGTCTTTAAAAGCAGCTCCTAGATGGGTACTTGCAAAGTCGATTTTCGACACATCTACGACATGGACCAGAATTCCCAAAACAGTCGTCGCGAAGATGGAAAGGATAATCCCTCCCTTGACTCCCTTCACGACGAAGAAAATGGTAATCGCTAGACCTGCCAGAGCTAAAAGTACCGCCGGATTATTAAAGTCTACCAAACCTGGAACTGCTGCTGCATTGGCCGCAATCGTCGCATTGGCTTGGTCCGCTCCCTTCCCAACAACGGTATAGGTATGGGGGTCAATCGTAAATTTCAAAAATCCGGCATTTTTGATTCCTACATAGGCCAAGAAAATTCCAATCCCAGCTGAAATCGCTGAACGAAGGGCTGTTGGAATCGACTCGATAATCATCTTACGCACTTTTGTCAAGGTGATGATCAATGAAATCACACCACAAATAAAGACCATTCCCAAGGCTTCTTGCCACGTATAGCCCATTCCAAATACAACAGTGAAGGTAAAGAAGGCGTTCAAGCCCATTCCTGGCGCTTGAGCATATGGCAAATTAGCATAAAAGGCCATCATCAAGGTACCAACAACCGATCCAATAATCGTTGCAAGAAAGACCCCTTGAGCTGGCATTCCTGTTTGTGACAACATTTGCGGATTTACGAAGAGGATATAACTCATCGCAAAAAAGGTTGTCAAACCAGCAAGAACCTCTGTTCGAACAGTTGTTCCATGTTCTGAAAGTTTAAAAAACTTATCCATTTCAGAAAAAACTCCTTTTTCATCATTCTCGCTCCCAATCAATTTGCGAACGTTATTTCTATTTTATCAAAATATATTTCGGATTTCAAGAAATTCTCTTTCTCTCTTTATTTTCAAGCAGTTTTTCTTATTTTCTGATATAATGATCTCATTCTTCTCGAAAGGAACCTACATATGCAAAAGAAACTAATTGCTCTAGATTTAGATGGCACTCTCCTGAATTCAGAAAGTCAATTAAGCGACTTCACTGTTGAGACCATAAAGAAAGTTAGCGCCCTTGGACATAAAGTGATCATTACAACAGGCCGTCCCTATCGCATGGCCCATACCTACTACCAAGAACTCGAACTCGATACCCCTATGATCAATTTCAACGGCTCCCTTACCCACCTTCCTGGAAAAAAATGGAGCGAAGAACAATGTTTGACCTTGGATAAAAAATATTTACTAGACATGGTTGCCCATCGTGACGCCATCCAAGCAGACTTCATTGCCGGTGAATACCGTAATAAATTTTTTATAACAGATCCTAATGACCAGATTGCCGATCCTCAATTATTCGGAATTGAAGCTTTCCAGCCCGAAAATCAATTTCATCCAGAGAGGGTAACGAGTGATCCAAACTGCATTCTTTTTCAGACAAAGGCTGAAGATAAATATGCTCTTGCAGAGGATATGAATCGGTATTATAACTACAACCTATCCATCAATACCTGGGGTGGCCCCTTAAATATTTTGGAGTGCAATCCTAAAAATGTAACCAAAGCATCAGCCCTGACTTACCTTCTGGATAAATTCAATATGGATCGGAAGGATTTGATTGCTTTTGGAGACGAGCACAATGATACTGAAATGCTAGCTCTTGCTGGGTGTGGATACGCGATGAAAAATGCGAGTTCAGTCTTACTTCCCTATGCAGATTTCATAACAAACTACACAAACGACGAAGACGGTGTCGCACACCAATTAAGAGAATTGTTCATAGACTGATCCAGAGGCTGGGACAAAAGTCCTAGCCTCTTCTTGTTTTTTGATTGTCGAGCAAGACGCAGTGGTTGAGTAGGCTCTACTACGCTGATTTCATCAGCTTTTACAGCCCTACTCAACTGTGCGGAGGTGGGACAACGAAATCGAATTCTAACGAATGACCGATTTCTGTCCCACTCTCTTTTGTCCTTCAAATTCTTAAGCGGTTAACATTTTCTTCCCTTTTTTTCCATTTTTTTTATTGCTCTCCCTAATAGTTTGTGATATTATTAACATAGTTATTAAAGAAGCGTTTTCAAAAATCTAATACGCCTCTTGTTCACTTAAGGAGGAACAAAATGAAAGCTGTTGTTGTAAACCCAGAAGGTACTGGTGTAGAAATCGTTGCTAATAAAGAAGTCCGTCCACTTGAAACTGGCGAAGCTCTTGTTCAAATCGAATACTGTGGTGTCTGCCACACTGACTTGCACGTTGCACATGGTGACTTCGGAAAAGTTCCAGGTCGCGTCCTTGGACATGAAGGAATCGGTATCGTCAAAGAAGTGGCTCCTGATGTGAAAAGCCTAAAAGTTGGTGATCGTGTCAGTGTTGCTTGGTTCTTCGAAGGTTGTGGTACTTGCGAATACTGTACAACAGGACGTGAAACTCTCTGCCGTACCGTTAAAAATGCAGGTTACAATGTTGATGGAGGAATGGCTGAGCAATGTATCGTTACTGCAGATTACGCAGTGAAAGTACCTGAAGGATTAGACCCAGCCCAAGCTTCATCTATCACTTGTGCAGGAGTTACTACTTATAAAGCTATCAAAGAAGCAAAAGTTGAACCTGGACAATGGGTTGTCCTCTATGGTGCTGGAGGCCTCGGAAACCTAGCTGTTCAATACGCTAAAAAAGTATTCAATGCACACGTTATCGCAGTCGATATCAACAACGATAAACTGGAATTGGCCAAAGAAGTTGGAGCTGACATCGTAATCAACGGTAAAGAAGTTGCAGATGTTCCAGGATTGATCAAAGAAAAAACAAATGGTGGAGCTCACTCTGCTGTCGTAACAGCTGTTTCTAAAGTAGCTTTCAACCAGGCAGTCGATTCTGTTCGTGCAGGTGGCCGCGTTGTCGCAGTTGGTCTTCCTTCAGAAATGATGGACCTCAGCATCGTGAAGACTGTCCTTGACGGTATCCAAGTTATTGGTTCACTCGTAGGTACCCGTAAAGACTTGGAAGAAGCCTTCCAATTTGGTGCAGAAGGCTTGGTAGTCCCTGTCGTTCAAAAACGTCCAGTAAAAGATGCTGTTAAAGTCTTTGACGAAATGGAAGCAGGAACCATTCAAGGACGTATGGTACTTGATTTCACAAACTAAAAGGCACGGATACGGAGTCTAGTGTCCTTAATAGAAAACTATTTATAAAGAGGCTGGGACAAAAGTCCTAGCCTCTTCTTGTTTTTGGATTGTCGAGCAAGACGCAGTGGTTGAGTGGGCTCTACTACGCTGATTCCATCATCTTTTACACCCCTACTCAACTGTGCGGAGGTGGGACGACGAAATCGAATTCTAACGAATGACCGATTTCTGTCCCACTCTCTTTTTTGTCCAGTTTATATAGGCGAATAAAAATTTAGAGTATCTTTATTTTACCGTCTGATTCACTTTCCTCTTTCTATAAAAGAATTTCTCAGAAGGAATGATTACGTTAATATATTGAAAAATCGAATTATCTTCAAATAGTAATTGAAAGAATTGACTTTATGGTGAAAACGTTTTATAATGAAGAAGCTTAAAGTTTTCTTAAACTGCAAGTCAAACAAATTTTATAAGGAGGAATGTCAATAATGAGTATTGGTATCATTATTGCTAGCCACGGCGAATTTGCAGCTGGAATTCACCAGTCTGGCTCAATGATCTTTGGAGATCAAGAGAAAGTTCAAGTGGTTACGTTCATGCCAAATGAAGGCCCAGATGATCTCTATGCTAAATTCAATGCTGCGATTGCCGCATTTGATGCAGAAGATGAAGTCTTGGTTTTGGCTGACCTTTGGAGTGGTTCTCCATTTAACCAAGCGAGTCGCGTTATGGGAGAAAATCCTGATCGCAAGTTTGCGATCATTACTGGATTGAACCTTCCAATGTTGATTCAAGCTTATACAGAGCGTTTGATGGATGCAAATGCTGGCGTTGACAAAGTCGTCGCAAACATCATCAAAGAAGCAAAAGACGGGGTTAAAGCACTCCCAGAAGAATTGAATCCTGTCGAAGAAACAAGCACTGCTTCAGTTGCTCCTGTTGCCCAAGCTGCTATTCCAGAAGGAACCGTGATCGGCGATGGGAAACTTAAGATCAACCTTGCCCGTCTGGATACTCGTCTTCTTCATGGACAAGTTGCAACTGCTTGGACACCAGATTCTAAAGCAGATCGGATTATTGTCGCTTCAGACTCTGTTGCTAAAGATGAATTGCGTAAAGAATTGATCAAACAGGCTGCACCCGGTAATGTCAAGGCCAATGTAGTCCCAATTCAAAAATTGATCGATGTTGCAAAAGACCCTCGTTTTGGGAACACACATGCTTTGATCTTATTTGAAACACCTCAAGACGCGCTTCGTGCCATCGAGGGTGGTGTTCCGATTAAAACTTTGAACGTCGGTTCAATGGCGCACTCAACTGGTAAAACTATGGTCAACAATGTATTGTCCATGGACAAAGAGGATGTCGCTACATTTGAAAAAATGCGTGATCTTGGAGTGGAATTTGATGTCCGTAAAGTTCCAAATGACTCTAAGAAAGATTTGTTTGACTTAATTAACAAAGCGAACGTTCAATAATCGATTACTTACGAAAGGATTTTTAATATGTCTATTATTTCTATGGTATTAGTGGTCGTTGTTGCCTTCTTAGCAGGTCTTGAAGGTATCCTTGACCAATTCCAATTCCACCAACCACTTGTTGCTTGTACCTTAATCGGTTTGGTAACAGGTAACTTGACCGCTGGCATTATGCTTGGTGGTTCACTTCAATTTATTGCACTTGGCTGGGCAAACATTGGTGCCGCAGTTGCACCCGATGCTGCTCTTGCATCTGTCGCTGCTGCCATCATCATGGTACTTGGGGGAGACTTCAGTGCAAAAGGAATCGCTGTCGCTCAAGGTGTCGCTATTCCACTTGCAGTTGCTGGTCTTTTCTTGACCATGATCGTTCGTACCCTTTCCGTTGGTTTGGTCCACACTGCCGATGCTGCTGCTAAAAAGGGCGATATCAAAGGGGTAGAACGCGCTCACTTTGTGGCCCTTCTTCTTCAAGGTCTTCGTATCGCTATTCCTGCAGCCCTCTTGTTGATGATTCCTGCTGAAACTGTCAAAACTGCTCTTGAAGCAATGCCAAAATGGCTCTCTGATGGTATGCAAATCGGTGGGGGTATGGTCGTAGCTGTTGGGTACGCCATGGTTATCAACATGATGGCTACTCGTGAAGTATGGCCATTCTTTGCGATTGGTTTTGCTCTTGCAGCCGTTAGCCAATTAACCTTGATCGCCCTTGGTGCGATTGGTGTTGCCCTTGCCTTGATTTACCTTTCACTTTCTAAGAAAGGTGGCAATGGAGGTGGCGGTGTCGCTACTTCTAATGACCCAATCGGCGATATTCTCGAAGACTATTAAGAAAGGTGTGACACTATCATGACTGAAAAATTACAATTATCTAAATCAGATCGTCAAAAAGTTTGGTGGCGTTCAACCTTCTTGCAAGGTTCTTGGAACTACGAACGGATGCAAAACTTGGGTTGGGCCTACTCATTAATCCCAGCTATCAAAAAACTCTACACAAAGAAAGAAGACCAAGCAGCTGCACTTGAGCGTCACTTGGAATTCTTCAACACTCACCCATATGTTGCTGCACCAATCCTTGGAGTAACCCTTGCTTTGGAAGAAGAAAAAGCAAACGGCGCTGCCATTGATGATGCTGCCATCCAAGGGGTGAAAATCGGTATGATGGGACCTTTGGCAGGTATTGGAGATCCTGTCTTCTGGTTCACAATTCGTCCGATCCTTGGAGCACTTGGAGCTTCCCTTGCTTTGTCAGGCAGTATCCTTGGTCCAATTATCTTCTTCTTGGCATGGAATGCGATTCGTATGGCCTTCTTATGGTCCACCCAAGAACTTGGATACAAAGCCGGTTCTGAAATTACCAAAGATATGTCTGGTGGGATTCTGCAAGACATTACCAAAGGTGCTTCCATTCTAGGTATGTTTATCTTGGCTGTTCTGGTTGAGCGCTGGGTATCAATTAAGTTTGTCTTTAATGTTTCTTCTGTTAAATTAGACGGCAAGGCTTATATCCACTGGGATAAACTTCCTGATGGATTTAAAGGAATTCAAGAAGCCTTCGCTCAAGTTGGTCAAGGACTTTCTCAAACTCCTGAAAAAGTTACGACTTTCCAACAAAACTTGGATTCATTGATTCCTGGTTTGATGGGATTGCTCCTTACTTTTGCTTGTATGTGGTTATTGAAGAAAAAAGTATCTCCAATCCTAATCATTATTGCTTTATTTGTCATCGGTGTCTTGGCACACGTTTCAGGCTTGATGTAAGTAAAGAGCAACAAAAAAGAAGGTTTCGGCCTTCTTTTTATTATGGTATAATAAAATAAATAGCGTTACAGGAGGATTTAATGGCTCAATCATTGAATAAAACGGTTGAATTCCATACGACTGGGGTTTCTTATCTCGGAGTAGGTGGCAAAGTTGGAAAAATGTTACTTGGAAATGCTGCTTTTGAATTTTATGCAGATACAAATGTTGAAAACTATATTCAAATTCCTTGGGCGGAAATTGAGCAGATCGGTGCCAATGTTCGAGGACATAAAATTAGCCGTCATTTTGAAATTTTCACCAAAGAATCAAAGTTTCTCTTTGCTTCAAAAGATTCAGGGAAAATTTTAAAAATTGCTAGAGAAAAGCTAGGGAACGATAAAGTGGTCAAACTTCCTACCCTCCTCCAAACCATCGGTCAAAAAATTAAAAATCTATTTGCAAAAAAATAGAAACTTTAGTATAATCATAACAACGGATAAGTAGGTTATCCCCTTCTTTCAGAAAGTCTGCGGTTGTTGCGAGCAGATAGGAGGGATAGGTGAAATTCTACCGTTATCTTTAATTACATACATAATCAAGTGCACATCTGTGAAGTTGGATGGAACCGTGGCGCTGCCACTCCAACACATTAACAGGTGTGCTTTTTATCATAAAGGAGTTCTTATGTTAGATATCAAACGAATCCGTACAGATTTTGATGCTGTCGCTAAAAAACTGGCTACACGTGGGGTAGCCGCTGTTACTTTGAATGAGATGAAAGAAATCGATGCCAAACGTCGAGACATCTTGGTTAAGGTTGAAACACTTAAATCTGAACGCAACACCGTTTCTGCCGAAATTGCCCAAGCTAAACGCAATAAAGAAAATGCGGATGATAAAATCACTGCCATGCAAGCTCTCTCTGCTGACATCAAATCATTAGATGCAGAATTGGCCGAAATCGATGCTAAGTTAACAGAATTTACCACTACTCTCCCAAATATTCCTGCTGATAGCGTGCCCGTTGGAGCTGATGAAAATGACAATGTCGAAGTTCGCCGTTGGGGAAACCCTCGTGATTTTGACTTTGACGTAAAAGCTCACTGGGACTTAGGAGAAGACCTGGGAATCCTAGACTGGGAACGTGGTGCGAAAGTTACCGGAGCTCGCTTCCTCTTCTATAAAGGGCTCGGTGCAAAACTAGAACGTGCCATCTACAACTTCATGTTAGATGAACATGCAAAAGAGGGCTACACAGAAGTCATTCCTCCATACATGGTCAACCATGACTCAATGTTTGGTACAGGGCAATATCCAAAATTTAAAGAAGATACCTTTGAACTAAGCGACACAAATTATGTCCTTATCCCTACTGCTGAAGTACCCTTAACAAACTACTATCGCGATGAAATCCTTGATGGAAAAGATTTGCCAATCTACTTTACAGCTATGAGTCCATCATTCCGTTCTGAAGCTGGTTCTGCTGGCCGTGATACTCGTGGCTTGATTCGTTTGCATCAATTCCACAAGGTGGAAATGGTGAAGTTTGCCAAACCAGAAGAATCTTATGATGAATTGGAAAAAATGGTTGTCAATGCCGAAAATATCCTCCAAAAACTCAATCTTCCATACCGAGTAGTGGCACTTTCAACTGGAGATATGGGATTCTCTGCAGCTAAGACTTATGATTTGGAAGTTTGGATTCCAGCCCAAAACACTTACCGCGAAATCTCTAGCTGTTCCAATACCGAAGATTTCCAAGCTCGTCGTGCGCAAATCCGTTACCGTGATGAAGCTGACGGCAAGGTTAAACTTCTTCATACCTTGAACGGATCTGGACTAGCCGTTGGACGTACCGTTGCAGCTATTCTTGAAAATTATCAAAACGAAGATGGTTCTGTAACTATTCCTGAAGTTCTTCGCCCATACATGGGTGGCGTTGATGTGATCGCACCAAAATAAGATAAGATAAGATAAAAAAACTGAGACTTGCACATTCTGCAAGCTCAGTTTTTTAGTATTTACGAAAACGTTGATAGCGTTTCTCTAAAAGCTTATCCACAGGAACCTGTTGAAGTGCTTCCAGTTCCGCTTGTAATTCTCTTTTTACTTGCGCCACTAGCTCCCCATTTGAGAAACCGTGCTCTGGAATCACCTTGTCTACAATTTCTAATTTCAAGAGTTCATGTGAAGTGATTTTCATCAATTCAGCAGCCTCCATCGCACGACTACCGTCTTTCCATAGGATAGAGGCAAACCCTTCCGGACTTAAAACGGCATAAATGGAGTTTTCCAACATCCAAACCTTATCTGCAAGAGCTAAGGCCAGTGCCCCGCCAGATCCACCTTCGCCAATGATAATCGCAATAATTGGAACTTTTAAATCACTCATTTCAAGAAGATTTCGAGCAATAGCTTCCCCTTGTCCTCTTTCTTCAGCTCCAACACCAGGATAGGCACCAGCTGTATTGATAAAGGTCACTACTGGACGACCAAATTTCTCAGCTTGCTTCATCAGACGCAAGGCTTTGCGATAACCTTCTGGATGGGGTTGACCAAAATTACGTTTAAGATTATCTTGGAGATTCTTTCCTTTTTGGATTCCCACTACAGTTACTGTTTGATTGCCTAAGCGACCGATTCCACCAATCACAGCATCATCGTCACGAAAATTTCGATCTCCATGTAGTTCGATGAAGTCATCAAAAATCCCTTGAGCAAAATCCAGCGCTGTTAATCTACCTTGATCACGCGCTTCTTTTATAATCTGTGCTATTTTACTCATCTTTACCTCCATGAAGTGCCAACAATTGTCCGATTGTTTCACGAATCTGACTTCTTTCTACGATCAAGTCTACAAATCCATGCTCCAGCAAAAATTCTGCTTTTTGGAAATCATCTGGTAATTTTTCTCGAACAGTTGATTCAATCACTCGCCGGCCAGCAAAACCAACTAAGGCTTGGCTTTCAGCCATAATGATATCCCCTTCCATGGCAAAGGAAGCTGTCACACCACCAGTTGTTGGATCTGTTAGAACAGTTAAGTAGAATAATTTTTCCTTAGAATGACGTTGAACCGCAGCAGAAATTTTTGCCATTTGCATCAGACTCACAATTCCTTCTTGCATGCGCGCCCCTCCTGAAGCGGTAAAAAGAACAACTGGTAATCTGTTTTCGGTTGCAAATTCAAACAAGCGTGTGATCTTTTCACCAACGACAGATCCCATGGAAGCCATGATAAAGTTAGAATCCATGATTCCAAGTGCTACTTTTTGCCCCTTGATCAAAGCAGTCCCCGTAAGAACTGCTTCATCCAGCCCAGTCATTTCTCGAACTGCCGCTAGTTTCTTTTGATAATTTGGAAACTTCAAGGGATCTGTTGTTTCAATTCCCGTGAACATTTCTTCAAAGCTAGCTGGATCAATTGTAAGAGCCAATCGTTCTTGAGCTGAAATACGGAAGCTATAGCCGCAATTGGGGCATACTCGCTCGCTTCCCAAGTCCTTTTGGTAAATGGTATGTTTACATCCTGGACATTGTGAGAAAAGTTCATCTGGCACTTCTGGTTTTGGTTGAGGATCCTTCCAGGAAGATCTATTCGGATTGATCCGAATATATTTATCTTTTTTAGAAAATAAAGCCATTACATACTCCTTATAAGATGAGAGTGGACGAAAGTCTGACTAGGAAACAGGTTGAAAACTATCCCAAACTGTTGTACACTTCCCACCCCCGAAATGTTGATTTGTGAATCGTTAACTCTTTCAGGTGGGAGACTTACTTTTTAAGTCTTGCCTACCTGAAAGAGTTGATTCCTTTCCTTCATCGAAGGTTGGATCCTTTTGCCCAACTCCTTACGATAAAAGCCTGAAACTGTGACAAGTGGTTTCCTCACTATCCTCACAAGTCCAGGCTTTTTCCTCATTCCTTATTATAATTTGGCAGGAATTGTTCCATCAAAAATGCAGTGTCATAATCACCAGCGATGACATGTGAATCAGAAATCAAATCCAACTGGAAGTCGCTATTGGTCACAACCCCATCAATTTCCAACTCATAGAGAGCACGCTGCATCTTCATGAGAGCATCAAACCGATTTTCACCATGGACAATGATCTTGGCAATCATACTATCATAATAAGGCGGAATTGTGTAACCCGGATAAACAGCTGAATCGACACGCAAGCCAACTCCACCACTTGGAAGATACAAATTGGTAATTTTTCCTGGGCTTGGTGCAAAGTTGAAGGAAGGGTTTTCTGCATTAATCCGGCATTCAATCGCATGTCCTTTAAAGACAATATCCTCTTGCGTGAATCCCAACTCTTGCCCTGCTGCAATTTTAATTTGTTCTTTGACAATATCGACACCAGATACAAATTCGGTTACAGGATGCTCCACTTGAACCCGGGTGTTCATTTCCATGAAGTAAAATTCACCCTTGCCTTCATCATACAAAAATTCAATGGTTCCAGCATTCTCATAGCCAACCGATGCTGCAGCACGGACGGCAGCAGATCCGATTTTATCTCGAAGCGTTTTACCAATTGCAACCGAAGGTGATTCTTCCAAAACCTTTTGGTTATTCCGTTGAAGGGAGCAATCCCGTTCACCCAAATGCACCACGTGCCCATGCTGGTCAGCTAAAATCTGAACCTCAATATGTCGCGCAGGATAGATCACACGCTCCATATACATGGCCCCGTTCCCAAAAGCGGCTTGAGCTTCTGAGGAAGCAGATTCAAAAGCAGCAGCAAGGTCTTCAGGCTTCTCAACTTTTCGAATCCCTTTACCGCCTCCACCAGCGGAAGCCTTTAACATCACGGGATACCCGATTTGCTCAGCAATTTCGAGAGCCTCATCAGCAGTATACACTTCACCATCAGAACCTGGAATGACTGGAACCCCAGCTTTAATCATTTGTTTACGGGCATTGATTTTATCCCCCATCATATCCATGACTTTACCAGAAGGACCAATAAATTTGATGCCCACTTCATCACACATGGTGGCAAATTTTGAATTCTCACTTAAAAAACCAAAACCTGGATGAATGGCTTCTGCACCTGTCAAAACAGCCGCAGATAATACTGCACTCATATTCAAATAAGATTCTGTTGATTTAGCTGGTCCAATACAAACCGCTTCATCAGCCAGTAAGGTATGCAAGGCTTCTTTATCAGCAGTAGAATACACCGCAACTGTCTCGATCCCAAGTTCACGAGCTGCACGAATGATACGAACTGCAATCTCACCACGGTTGGCGATTAAGATCTTACGAAACATAGATAGGCCTTTCTTAATTTCCAATTGCAAAAGTAAGTGTTCCTGAAGCTGCAAGCTTGCCATCTACCTCTGCCTTCGCTTCAACAACAGCAATCGTTCCACGACGCTTCACAAATGTCGCCGTCATGACCAATTGATCACCTGGAACAACTTGCTTTTTAAATTTTACCTTGTCCATTCCTGCATAAAAGACTAATTTGCCTTTATTTTCAGGTTTTGACAATTCAAGAACACCGGCAGTTTGCGCAAGTGCTTCCATGATGAGAACACCTGGCATAACAGGGTATTGAGGGAAATGACCATTAAAAAATGGTTCATTAATGGTTACATTTTTTATGGCAACGATTGTATCGTCACTGGTTTCCAAAACGCGATCCACCAACAGCATAGGGTAACGATGTGGTAAAGCTTCGCGAATAGCTTGAATATCAATTGTCATTTGATTCGAACCAATCCTTTTCCAAATTCAACCATTTCTTCATTGGTTACCAAGATCTCAGTAATCACACCATCTTTAGGAGCTGGTACTTCATTCATGACCTTCATAGCTTCAATGATCAAGAGTGTTTGACCTTTTGTAACCTTATCTCCAACAGATACAAAGGCTGGTTTGTCAGGAGCTGATGACAAGTAAGCTACACCTACTAGAGGGCTCTCCACCACATCTCCTTCTGCAGCTGAAGCGGGTGCTGCAACGTCTGTGTCTGATACTGAAGGTACATCTACAGTAGGAGCTGCTACTGGAACTACTGGAGCTTGAGGAGCTGGCGAAATTACTTCAACAGCAGGAGCTACAGGACTTGCTACGACAGAACTAGTTTGATTCTTACTCAAACTCAATTCTTCACCACCGTTTTTGTATGAGAATTCACGTAAAGTTGAGGCATCAAATTGTGCCAATAAATCTTTAATTTCAGAAATATTCATAAATTAAGCCTCCCAACGTTTAAATGCAAGAACAGCATTGTGTCCACCAAAACCAAAGGTATTTGAAATAGCGTACTTAATATCTGCTTCCTGACCTTCACCATAGACAACGTTTGCTTCAATATAGTCTGACAATTCTTTAGTACCTGCAGTTTTTGGTACAAAGCTATGACGAATCGCTTCAATAGTAGCAATGGCTTCAACGGCACCAGCAGCACCAAGCAAGTGTCCTGTGAATGATTTAGTAGATGAAACTGGGACTTCTTTACCAAGTACAGAAACGATGGCACCACTTTCACCTTTTTCATTGGCCGGTGTAGATGTCCCGTGTGCATTGACATAATCAACATCTTCGGGCTTGATACCAGCTTCATTAATTGCCAATTTAATGGCTTTAGCTGCACCTGAGCCATCTGGTGTTGGGGTTGTCATGTGGTAAGCATCACAGTTTGATCCATAACCAACAATCTCAGCTAAGATAGTAGCTCCACGTTTTTGGGCATGTTCCAAGCTTTCAATAACAAGTACCCCTGCACCTTCACCCATTACAAAACCATTACGGTCTTTATCAAATGGAATAGATGAACGTTCTGGATCTTCGGTTGTAGAAAGGGCTGTCAAAGCATTGAAACCACCAATACCAATACGAGTAATAGAAGCTTCAGCACCACCAGCTAATACAACATCATGCATCCCAAACTTGATTTCACGGAAAGCTTCTCCAATAGCATCATTGGCAGAAGCACAAGCAGTTGTCACTGATTTACATACTCCTTGAGCACCAATCTTAAGGGCAATATTTCCTGCACCCATGTTTGAAAGAGCTTTTGGAATAAACATCGGTTGAATTCTCTTCATCCCACGTTCATGCATCCGAATGATTTGGTCTTCCAATTCTTGCAAACCACCGATACCAGATGATACAATGACACCGACACGGTCGCGGTCTTCTTCTTCCATGTTTAAGCCTGAATTTTCAAGAGCTTCCATGGCAGCATAGATCGCATACAATGAGTAGGTATCCATACGATTTTTGTCTTTTTTCACAAAATACTTATCAAATGGGAAGTCTTGGATTTCACCAGCATTGAAAACCGGAATTTCCGAAGCATCAAATTTCGTAATGGGTTTAATTCCGATTTTCCCTTCATGAAGGCTATTCCAGAATTCTTCTGGTGTATTCCCGATTGGTGAGGTTACACCGTAACCTGTAACAACAACACGATTTGTAGACATATATATTCTCCTTTTGTCGGATGGATATTCAGTAAAAAATTATTAATCAGCGACCACTCATCACTGCATAGTCATCCCACCATCAATTGCGATGGTTTGTCCTGTAAGATACTCTTGACTTGCCAAGAAAGCCGCCACTTCAGCCACTTCTGATGCTTGACCAATGCGTTTCATTGGGACTTGAGCAATCATGGCATCTTTCATCTTTTCTGGAATAGCATCTGTCATATCAGACTCAATAAAACCAGGGGCAATAGCATTCACACGAACACCACGGGCCGCTACTTCGCGCGCGACTGATTTGGTGAAACCAATCAAGCCCGCTTTAGAAGCAGCATAGTTTGCTTGACCTACATTTCCCATAAGACCTACTACAGATGACATATTGATAATGGCACCTTGACGAGCCTTAGACATTGGTTTTAAGACTGCCTGCGTCATATTGAAGGCACCTGTCAAATTGATTTTTAAGACACGTTCAAAATCTTCTTCAGTCATTTTCAACATCAACTTGTCATTTGTAATCCCAGCATTATTGACCAAAACATCAACACTTCCAAGTTTTTCAATAGCTTCTGCGACCATACGCTTCGCCTCTTCACCATTGGAAATATCTCCTGAGATGCCAATAACTGTTACACCGTAGTCTGCAAATTGAGCAAACAATTCCTCAGAAATTTCTGAGCGACCGTTCAAGACAAGATTGGCACCCAGACTCGCAAATTTATGCGCCACTGCTAAACCAATTCCACGTGTTGAACCTGTTACAAAAACATTTTTATTCTTAAGTTCCATCTTTACCTCGTTTTAAGCATTTAGAAGAGCTTCAAGACTTGCTTGATCTTCCACGTTATAAGTTGGCAGATTTTTATCAATTTTCTTTAAGAAACCTGATAAGACTTTTCCAGGACCGATTTCAATCACTTCATCGACTCCAAACTCTTGAATTGTCGCAATGGAATCGTAAAAACGTACGGGTTCCATCACCTGGCGCGCCAACAATGCTTTGACATCTTCTGACTTCATAATTGTAGCTTCTGTATTTCCGACCAAAGGTAAAATAAAATCATTAAATGATACCTTTTCAAGTTCAACGGATAATTTTTCACTCGCTGATTTAAGCAAAGCTGTATGGAATGGTCCTGAAACATTTAACGGAATCAAACGTTTGGCACCAGCTTCTTTTAGTAATTCTACAGCATAATCAACAGCTTCAACTTCCCCACCAATTACGATTTGTGCAGGAGTGTTATAGTTAGCTGGTGTCACGACACCCTTTTCAGACGCTTGTTGGCAAATCTTTTCAATCAAACTTGGATCTGTATTCATAACAGCAACCATTTTCCCACTTCCAGCAGGAGCTGCCGTTTCCATAAATTCACCACGTTTTGCAACCAAAGCTACCGCATCTTCAAATGAAAGAGTGCCAGCTGCTACTAAGGCAGAGTATTCTCCTAAAGAAAGTCCCGCAACAATATCAGGTTTGATACCATTTTCTGCTAATAAACGGTAAATCGCAATAGAGGTTGTTAAAATAGCTGGCTGTGTGTAGCGTGTCTGATTGAGCTTTTCTTCCTCAGAATCAATCAATTCACGAAGATCATAACCTAGAATACGACTAGCTGTATCAAATGTTTCTTTAACAATTGGATATGTCTCATATAAGTCACGAGCCATCCCCAATTTTTGAGCACCTTGACCAGCAAATAAGAAAGCGCGTTTTGTCACCATTCCTATCCTTTCACAACAAATACTTATTGAACATCTGCCCAACGAGCAGCTTCTCTTTGAATCACTTTGGCAGCACCATAATAGATATCTTCTAGAATTTCAGCACAAGTTTCTTCCTTGCTTACAAGACCAGCAATTTGACCTGCCATCACAGAACCATTATCAACATCTCCATCCACAACGGCATTGCGAAGGGCACCCGCACCAAGTTCTTCAATTTCTTCTTGCGTCTTCTTACCTGCCAAGAAATCTTTTTCAGCTTGGTTATAAGCAGAAGCCAATTTATTCTTAATCGCACGAACTGGATGTCCAACAACCGACGCAGAAACCACTGTATCAATGTCCTTAGCTTTCAAAATTTTATTCTTAAAGTTTTGGTGAGCATTTGATTCTTTAGCAACAACAAATCGTGTTCCTACTTGAACAGCATCTGCTCCAAGCATGAAGACTGCAGCAGCACCTGCACCATCAGCGACACCTCCAGCACCGATAACCGGGATAGAAACAGCTTCGACCACTTGACGAACCAAAGTCATGGTTGTCAGTTTACCAATATGGCCACCAGCTTCCATTCCTTCAGCAATCACAGCATCTGCACCCAATTTTTCCATCCGTTTTGCAAGGGCAACAGACGGCACAACTGGAATAACGGTAATGCCTGCTTCGTGGAAACGATCCATATATTTCCCAGGATTCCCAGCACCGGTAGTGACCACTTTCACGCCTTCTTCGATCACAAGATCCACAATATCATCCACAAACGGTGACAAGAGCATGATATTGACCCCAAAAGGTTTATCTGTAATGGATTTGACTTTATCAATATTTGCTTTCACAACTTCCTTAGGTGCATTTCCGCCACCAATGATTCCTAAACCACCAGCGTTAGATACAGCGCCTGCCAAGTCACCATCAGCAACCCAAGCCATACCTCCTTGGAAAATTGGATATTGAATATGTAATAGTTCAGTAATTCGTGTTTGCATTCTACCTACCTCATTTTTTCGCTTAAGTAATAGTTTGAGTTAAAAGCTTTGTTGCTTTGAGCGTCAAACTATTACCTAAACAAGAGAGAATATCTTTCGATACTCTCATCAATTATTATTTTGTTTTTTCTTCTACGTAAGCAACAAGATCACCTACAGTAGCTAAACCTTCTTCTGTTTCGATTTGGATATCAAAAGCATCTTCAATTTCAGAGATCACTTGGAACAAATCCAAAGAGTCTGCTTCTAAATCTTCGAAAGTAGATTCAAGAGTTACTTCTGAAGGTTCTTTACCTAATTCTTCAACGATGATTTCTTGTACTTTATCAAATACTGCCATGATTGGCCTCCTTAGTTTTTTGTTTTTTTAATAATGTGTTAAACACACGATTAACTAGATTGTAACAAGAAGTGTGCCCCATGTCAATCCTCCACCAAATCCTGTCAGAAGAATTTTTTGACTTCCATCCAGTTTGATGCACTGATTCTCAACACACTCCGATAATAGAACTGGAATACTCGCAGCACTCGTGTTGCCATATTCCATCATATTTGCAGGTATTTTCTCTCTCGAGACACCCAATTTTTTTGCCATCTTATCTAACATTCGGTCATTGGCTTGATGCAAAAGAAAATAGTCAATCTCATCTGCTTCCAAGGAAGCATCTGCCATCAATTTCTGAATACTCTTCGTTACATCTCGAATTGCAAAATCAAAAACGGCACGTCCATCCATTGTTAGATATTTTCGATCCATTTCTTGTCCCGAATAAGGAGAAGAAAGACCTAAGTAACAGGATTCAAGACTATGGCCTCGACTACCATCTGTGTACAAACTTTCAGCTAAAATGGCAGGTTGGTCACTAGCTTCCAGTAAAACTCCACCAGCTCCATCCCCAAAAAGAACAGCTGTCGAGCGATCAGACCAGTCTATCACTTTTGAAAGGGTCTCACTTCCAATCACAATTCCTCTCTGATACATTCCGGATGAAATATATTTATCCGCAGTTGATAGGGCAAAAATAAATCCACTACAAGCTGCTGTCACATCAAATGCAAAGGCTCCGGATGCCCCAATATTCGCCTGAACACGAGCTGCAGTAGAAGGCATCAAACTATCCGGAGTAATCGTAGCCACAATAATGAAATCTAGATCTTCAGCAGATAATTTTGATTTGTCCAACAATTTCTGAGCTACTACCGTTGCCAGATCACTCGTCGTCTCATCTTTAGAAATATGACGTCGAAGAATACCGGTTCGAGTACGAATCCATTCATCACTCGTCTCCATAATCTTCGCCAAATCATCATTTGAGACAACCTGTTCAGGAGCATAATGAGCAACTTGGCTAATTTTAGCAAAGACCATTATTTAATTTCCTCCAAGAAACGATACAAATTCTGCAAGCCTTTTTGCATCACTTTTTTCTCTTCGGTACTCATATCTCCAATAATTTGATTAACCATCCGTTTGTGGAACTGTTGATGTAATCGATAAAGCAAGCGACCATTTTTGGTTAAGCTCAAGTGAACAACCCGACGATCGACTTCTGATCTTCTTCTTTCGATATAACCTTTACGCTCAAGATTATTTAAACTCGTTGTAACCGTACCTAAAGTGACCATCAGCTCCCGTGAGATATCACTAGGAGTCGCATTTGGCGTCGAACCAATCACATCAATAGTATGCATTTCCTTTATTGAAACATCCTTAAAGCGACTCGCTCTTAAGCTGGTCTCCTCAATCACCAAAACATTATTAAAGATGGATGTTAAATAATCATTTACTAATTGGTAATTCAAAACTCCACCTCCCAATTTTACTTTGATAGTCAAATTTTATCAAAAATAAAACTATTTTGCAAGTATTTTTTCAGAAAACATAGAAAAAATACGATTTTATTTTCCTTTAAATTGTGGTCGACGCTTTTCGGAATAAGCAATTACACCTTCTTTGAAATCCTCTGTAAAGGCTAATTTCTTTTGTAGATTTAATTCTAAACCAGCATACAAATCCCATTCCTTTAAGAAGGCTTCCCAAACCATTTCTTTCATGGCTGCATAAGAATTGGCAGAGCCTCTTCTCAATTTCTTGAGCAACTGCTCAACTGTTTTTTCAAGTTTTTCAGCTTCACAAACGCGATAAGCCACACCATAATCTAGGGCTTTTTCAGCAGTTAAGGCCTCACCAGTCATCACATAATGAGTGGCACGAGACATACCAATCGCTTTCCCTAATAGGAACAAGCCTCCTGCATCCGGAGCCAACCCAACACCAACGAAGGCTTGAATAAATTTTGTTCGTTCACTGACAATACAAAAATCGACCGCTACTGCTATATTGGCTGCAGCACCAGCAACTGCGCCATCTGCTACCATAATCACAGGTTTAGGCAATTTCTTAATCTTTTTAGAGATCGTATTTACTAATTCCGCAATCAATACCAGAGATTCGATATCATCCGCATCTACTGCTCGCTTCATTTCATTCAAATCCCCACCAACTGAAAAGATTTTACCTTCAGCTTTCAGAATGATAAACTTCACTTCTGCATTCCTTTCAGCATCATCTAAAGCAGCTAGAATTTCTTGACACATTGGGATATTGAAGCCATTAGATACCTCCGGTCTATTTAAAGAAATACTTGCGATATCATTCTCTATAGAATATAAAATAGTTTCAAACATGATGAACTCCTTTTGTTTTCATATTAAATATTTTGAATATAAAACTTTTTTTGAATTATAACCATCATATCATAAAAACAACCAATAGTAAAATATATCTTTAATCTGTAACAAAATTGTAAAATGGCGCCTGTCTAAATATTTTATTTGATTTCTTTAAATAGCGCATATAAAATACATTGTAACCATGCATGAACTTTGGTATAATGAAGGAATGAAACTATGAAGGAGTCCATATGAAAGTTATTAAATTCGGAGGTAGTTCCCTCGCATCTGCTTCTCAATTAAAAAAAGTTCTCAATATTGTCAAAGATGATCCAGAAAGAAGATTTGTCGTTGTATCTGCACCGGGCAAACGATATCCAGAAGATACAAAAGTTACAGATGCACTCATCAAATATTACAAAGAGTTCACTGCAGAAAAAGATGTTAAACAAACCCAACAATGGATTATTGAACGCTACCGGACCATTACAGAGGAATTAGGCCTAAAGCCATCCATTATTCAAGAAATAGCAGAAAATATCTATGCTTTGACTGAACTACCTAAAAAAGGAAACCCTTTTACTTATGATGCTTTTTTAGCTGCTGGTGAAAATAATAATGCAAAACTCATTGCAGCTTATTTCAACCATGAAGGACTGGAAGCTAAATATATCCACCCAAAAGAGGCTGGCATTACTGTAACAGCTGAACCTTCAAACGCTCGTATTATTCCGTCAAGTTACGATAAAATCGAAGAACTAAAAGATTCTAGTGAAGTCCTTGTTATCCCTGGATTTTTCGGAGTAACCCAAGACGGAGAAATATGTACATTTTCTCGTGGAGGATCAGATATTACCGGATCCATCATTGCTGCCGGTGTAAAAGCTGACCTGTATGAAAACTTTACAGATGTAAATGGTATCTTTGCAGCCCACCCTGGAATTATTGAAAATCCGCACTCCATTCCAGAATTAACCTACAAAGAAATGCGTGAATTGGCTTACGCTGGTTTCTCTGTCTTACATGATGAAGCATTGGTTCCAGCCTATCGCGGACGTATTCCACTGGTCATTAAAAATACAAACAATCCAGACCATCCAGGAACTCGTATCGTCTTAGAACATACTAACGAACACGTAACAGTCGTTGGGATTGCAGGAGATTCTGGCTTTGTTAGTATCAATACGACCAAATATCTTATGAACCGAGAAGTTGGTTTTGGTCGCAAAGTCCTACAAGTTTTAGAAGACCTAAACATCAGTTGGGAACACATGCCAACAGGTATTGACGACTTGTCCATTATCCTTCGATCTCGTGAATTAACCCCAATCAAGGAACAAGAAATTTTAAAACAATTAACCCAAAAATTAGAGGTTGATTCTGCAGAAATTGAGCATAACCTATCAATTATCATGATTGTTGGTGAAAAAATGAAAAGTCAAGTCGGAGTTACAGCAACAGCCACCAAAGCACTTTCAGATAATCAAATCAATATCCAAATGATTTCGCAAGGTTCCAGTGAAGTTTCTATTATGTTTGTAGTCAATAAAGAACAAGAGGAAAAAGCTATTAAGGCCTTGTACGAAGCATTTTTCCCACAACAAAAGAAATAAAGATTAGAGAAGAAAAAACATCAGATCTAGTCATAACTCAATCCATCTACTACAATCTATCTTAAATTTAAAAACGCATTCTATCTAGTCATAACCCGATAGAATGCGTTTTTTTTTAATAATTTACAATTGAGTCTCAACATTAACTAATGAAAAGAAACTATTTTAAAATTTGAAAATAAAAAAAAGATCAATTAAATTGATCTAGAGAAAATTTATAACTCCGCCAGTAGGACTCGAACCTACGACATCATGATTAACAG
>OATR01000092.1_pt1 | contig 45078 bp, 43 predicted proteins | sample 1476031 | NCBI WGS metagenome assembly OATR01 (sample SAMEA2579982, study PRJEB22360) | human gut metagenome | biome: human gut; feature: human-associated habitat; material: faeces | place: Denmark | collected 2008/2010
GGTGACTTATTTTGAACAGAATTAAACAGATAAAAGTTGAAAATTTATTTTTCATCTTAGCGACGATTTTTATTTTCTCATTTATGATTGTGTTTCCGATTAATCGTGTTCCAGATGAAATGAATCATGCGCGTATGACTTGGGAGACTTTACACAAACCAACGGAGACTTCCTTTAAGTGGATGGATGAGATCCCAAGCAATGATAAAGTTAAACCAAGGGAATATAAACAGCTTCTAGCACGTAAAATTGAGATGAAGAATGAGCCATTTAGATTCGGCATTAGTCTCAAAACGATTTCTTTTATACCTCAATTAATTGGAATGACGATTGGAAGTTGGATTAGTCCCACAGTAGGTATGATCATTTATATGGGGCGTATCTTTAATGCATTAGCATACATACTTGGACTATACTTTTTAATACGCTATTTTAAGTATGGAAAGATAGCCGTGATGTTTATATCACTTTTACCTATTATGGTCCAACAAGCATCATCTATGTCTTATGATGTGATGAATTACTTGGAAGTGATGCTAGCTATTGGTTTTATAACGAATCTCGCCTATTCGAAACGATTTAGCAATCGTAATTTTGTTCAAGTAATAGGCCTTGCTATTTTGCTTCTAGCGACAAAACCAAATAATATTTTGTTATTAGGTTTGATACCTTTTGTATCATTTGAATTTAAGGGTGTATTAAAAACTTTAAATAGACCGTTTAAGTCATTAAAGCTTATAGTTTCTAGATATAAGTTTGTCTTTTATCTTTTACTACTTATAACAATAGGTTTTATTTTACAATTTTTAATTCGAAATGAAGGTGGTCTCTTCCATTATATTCATGTCCTGTTAAATACACTTGTAGATGCAAAGCAAAATGGAGACTTAAACTCCATTCTCACAATAGGAATTTTTGGTTTTTTAGGAAACTTTACATTGCAGTTACCTCTATGGTTGATTTTTGTTGATGTAGCAGTATTGTTTTTGATCTTTTTAGCAGATAAAAAAGATTTCTTTTCAAAAGATTTTTCAATTCTTGCAGCCTTGTTATTTCCGATTCAAGTTATTGCTACAGTAACAGTTATGTATCTTCAATGGACTCCCATTGTTCTTGGTCATGGTGCTTCTATTTCAGTTGGCTCGCAAGGAAGATATTTTACACCATTTTTGATACTCTTTTTACCTCTAGTAGCAAATTTAGGTCATTTTGAAATCTCACAAAATAAAGTTTTAAAAATTTCAACTGCTACATTACTAGTAAATTATTTAATTTCCATTTTTTTGATCATTCCTTATTATTGGATGTAGGTGAATACTATGAGTAAAACAGTTCTATTTATTTCTCCGACGGGGACTCTGGATAATGGTGCTGAAATTTCTATTGTCAATTTGATGAAATTTCTAGTAGACAAAGGTTATCGTGTCTTAAATGTTTTTCCAGATTATAAAGTGCCATCTCAGGAAGAGTATCGAACAGCATTACAGAATGCAGGAATTGAAACTTATGGCCTTTCAGCAGTCAAATGGTGGTGGGAAGAAGCACCAGGTGGCTTACCAGGTAATCATTTTATGCGAGTGAACTCTTACAATAAGAATATTAAAGATATTCGAAATATTATTGTAGAGAACAAGGTAGACCTTGTCATCAGTAATACGGTCAATGTTTTTCAGGGTGCACTTGCTGCAGCTTACGAGAATGTCAAACATTTTTGGTTGATTCATGAATTTCCTGAGGGGGAATTTGGTTATTATAAGGAAAAATTGGACTTTATAGATAGCTTCTCGGATGAAATTTTTGCTGTAACAGGGGCTCTGACAGAGAATTTGCAACATTATTTTCCTAAAAGAAAGATTTATTCTTTTGCACCATACACTCATATTGAATCTGTAGAAAGTGTAAAAACTGAATCTAGCTACCAACATCGTATTATTTCTGTTGGCCGTCTGACGGAGAGAAAAAACCAGCTTGAGCTCATAAAAGCTTTTGGTTTACTTGACAAATCTGATATTGATCTCGTTTTTTTAGGTGGCTGGGATGAGGACTATAAACAAATTTGTGATGATTATATCGCAGAACATCAACTGAAGTCAGTTTCCTTTTTAGGACATGTAGATGATCCTTGGTCTATGATTACTGATAAGGATTTAGCGGTTTTCCCATCTAGTATGGAGACGTTTGGTCTTGTTTACGTTGAATCTGTTTTAAATGGCATTCCAACAATTTTATCTGATAATGCAGGACACAGGTCTGCCTTTGAGTATATGAATGAGCAAGGTCATATGTATCAATTGGGTGATTTAGATGCATTAACAAGAATAATTTCAGATACTCTTGCTCAATTTAATCAAGAGAAACTTGAAGCAGTACAAGCTGTTCCAAGTTTGAAAGAAAGATATTCTCTTGAGAGAGTTTATTCTACAATTGTTGAGAAGCTTAAGGACAGCAAAATGAATCATAAAAAAGTAAATCCGGCAGATGTGAGTTTTCTAAATAGTAGAAAAGCTTTTAAAAAGTGTGTTCAATCTGCTCTAAAAAAACTATTACGACTGAAAAAACTTAGTTAGAATTTTTAAACTATGAGGGAGTGGTACAGAAAGGAATTTTATTTAAATATTCCTCCCATACCATTCCCTTTTCTGTTTGCATTAGGCAAAAAGCCTAGAAAATGGTATAATTGAATAGACTGTAAATTGTTAGAAAGGGAAAATTATGCAACACGTTTTTATTATCGGAAGTCGTGGGCTTCCGGCTCAATATGGCGGTTTTGAGACTTTTGTGGACCAATTAGTTTCGCGTCAAGTGGCTCCAGATATCCAGTACCATGTTGCTTGCCTTTCTAATGATCAAGCCTATCATCATTTTGACTATAAGGGTGTCGATTGTTTCACGATTCAAGCACCCAAGCTTGGGCCTGCGCGTGTCATTGCCTATGATATGATGGCCATCAACTATGCCTTGAAGATCATTAAGAAGCAGGGAATTGAACAGCCAATTTTTTATGTTTTGGGCAATACTATTGGGGCCTTTGTAGCACCCTTTGCGCGCAAGATACATAAAATGGGTGGTCAATTCTATATCAATCCAGATGGACTGGAATGGAAGCGGGCCAAGTGGGCTAAACCGATCCAAGCCTATCTCAAGTATTCTGAAAAGATCATGACGCGCCATGCAGATTTGGTGATTTCTGACAACCCTGGCATTGAGTCCTATATCAAAGAAGCCTACCCTTGGTCCAAGACGACCTATATTGCCTATGGGACGGATTTGTCTCCGACTAGCCTGACCAGTCAGGATAAGAAAGTCAGAGAACTCTATCAGAAGTGGCAGTCGCATGAAAAAAACTATTACTTGATTTTGGGTCGCTTTGTACCAGAAAATAATTACGAGACTGCTATTCGTGAATTTATGGCCTCTTCTACCAAGCGGGATTTGGTCATCATTTGTAACCATGAAGGCAATCCCTATTTTGAAGAACTCAGGGCTCGAACGGGCTTTGATCAGGATCCACGCGTCAAGTTTGTTGGAACGGTCTATGACCAAGACCTGTTGAAGTATATCCGTAAGGAAGCCTTTGCCTATATCCATGGTCATGAAGTGGGTGGAACCAATCCGGGCCTCCTAGAGGCTCTCGCTCAGACGGATCTCAATTTGGTCCTAGGAGTCTCCTTTAACCAAACGGTCGCAAAGGATGCAGCCCAATATTGGACAAAAGAAAATGGGAATTTGGCGCATTTGATCAACCAAGTCGACTCTTTAGAGGACGTATCTGAATGGGGTCAATTAGCCAAAGATAATATGAAGCAAAACTTTACCTGGGGAAAAATTGTAGGTGAGTACGAGGAATTATTCTTATCATGAAAGTAAATATCTTGTTGTCCACCTACAATGGTGAGCAGTATCTAAAAGAGCAGGTCAAAAGTATCCAAGACCAGACTTATCAAGACTGGCAACTCTTGATCCGAGATGATGGGTCAACAGATGGTACGGTAGAGATCATTCAAGAGTTGGTGGCTCAAGATGAGCGCATTCGCTTTATCAATCAAGGTGCTATCGAAAATCTCGGTGTTATCAAGAGCTTCCATACGCTTCTGAAATATGAAAAGGCAGATCTTTATTGCTTTAGTGACCAAGATGATGTCTGGCTACCAGAAAAGATTGCCCTGCAGGTAGCAGAAGCTGCCAAGCATCCTCAGGAAGTACCTTTGCTGGTCTACACAGATTTAAAAGTGGTCGATGAAAACTTGAATGTACAGCATGAGAGTATGATTCGCACCCAGTCTGATCATGCCAATACGGAACTGATTCAAGAATTGACAGAAAATACGGTAACTGGCGGAGTAGCCATGATTAACCATGCGCTAGCTGAGTTATGGACAGGTCAGGAACAGTATGCGCTTCTCATGCATGATTGGTACCTAGCATTGTTGGCAACTGCTTTTGGGAAGCTCATCTATATCGATCAGCCGACAGAGTTGTACCGTCAGCACAGTAGCAACGTTCTAGGAGCTCGAACCCTAAGAAAACGGGTTAAAAACTGGGTTCGCCCTCATATTTTGTTTGCTAAATATTGGAATCTCATCGAGTCCAGTCAAGAACAAGCAAAAAATTTATTGGATCTGCCAGTCAGTCCCCAAAATAAAGAAATTATTGAAAACTTTGTGACCATCATGGACGTTCCGCTAAGAGAACGTATGAGACGGATTCGTCAGTATGGTTATCGTAAGAACCGAGCTTTTCACACCGTTGTATTTACTAGCTTGATTCTGACAAAGTTTGCATATCGAGGTAAAAAATAATGTTTGACGTTTTTAGTCAGAAAAATCGAATTTTATTACGAGAGTTAATCAAAACAGACTTTAAATTACGCTACCAAGGATCAGCGATTGGCTACCTTTGGTCAATTTTGAAACCCTTGATGATGTTTAGTATCATGTATGTGGTATTTGTTCGTTTTTTGAGGTTTGATGATGGAACCCCACATTATGCTGTTGGGCTTCTCTTGTCCATGATTTTTTGGACATTTTTTACAGAGGCAACGAATATGGGGATGTTATCAATTGTTTCAAGAGGAGATTTGCTACGCAAATTAAATTTCCCCAAGCAAACAATTGTTGTTTCTTCAGTTTTGGGAGCCGCAATAAATTTTTCTATTAATCTTTTAGTAGTATTTGTGTTTGCTCTTATAAATAATGTTTCATTTGGTATTCATTCTCTAATAATTATTCCTTTATTTATTGAGATGTTAATCTTAGCAATGGGGTGTGCCTTTATTCTATCGGCCTTATTTGTTAAATATCGTGATATTGGTCCGGTCTGGGAAGTTGTTCTTCAAGCAGGTATGTACGCCAGTCCTATTATTTATTCGATTACCTATTTATTGCAACGAAATCATTTAGCAGTTGCTAAAATGTTGATGATGAATCCAATAGCTCAAATGTTACAAGATATGCGTCATTTTATTATTGATCCAGTCAATCCACGTGGTTGGGATATTTTCGAGAATAAAATGATAGCTTGTATTCCATATTGTATTCCTGTATTTATTTTTGTAATTGGTTTAATTGTATTCAATAAAAATTCGAAACGATTTGCGGAGATTTTATAATGTCAAGTAATGTAGCAGTTAAGGTAGACCATGTAAGTAAATTTTTTAAGTTACCAACAGAGTCAACTCAAAGTTTACGCACAACACTAGTAAACCGTTTTAAAGGAATAAAAGGTTATAAAAAGCAAGAAGTTTTACGTGATATTTCCTTTGAAGTCCAAAAAGGAGATTTTTATGGTATTGTCGGTCGAAATGGTTCTGGAAAATCGACTCTCTTAAAAATTATTTCCGAAATCTATGTGCCGGAAAAAGGTTTCGTTACGATTGATGGGAAGTTGGTATCATTCATCGAGCTTGGTGTCGGTTTTAATCCTGAATTAACTGGTCGTGAAAATGTCTACATGAATGGAGCTATGCTAGGGTTCTCAACAGCTGAAATAGATGCCATGTATGATGATATCGTAGACTTTGCCGAGTTGCATGAATTTATGAACCAGAAGCTTAAGAACTACTCATCGGGCATGCAAGTTCGACTCGCCTTTTCAGTTGCGATTAAGGCACAAGGAGATATCCTAATTTTGGATGAGGTCCTCGCAGTAGGAGACGAAGCCTTCCAGCGTAAATGTAATGATTACTTTATGGAGCGTAAAAAGTCAGGAAAAACTACCATTCTTGTCACTCATGATATGAATGCAGTGAAGAAATATTGTAACAAGGCAGTACTAATTGAAAATGGTCTTGTTAAAGTAGTTGGTGATCCTGATGAAGTTGCGAACCAATATAGTTATGATAATGCAGCAAGCCAAACAGTTTCTAATGATGATGTAACAGTAGAGCATGAAGCAGTCACTAATTTAAGTGTAAAACTACTTTCAGATAAGATGACTCAACCTGAGGCTCCCATAGAGTTTGAGATTTCTTATGATGTTAATCAAGACATACAAACTTATATTGCATTTTCACTGACGGAGATTGACCGAGGCCTTTGGATCTATAATGATAATTCCTTGGATGTTATGACTAAGGGATGTGGTAAAAAAAGATTTCGTTACTCATGTAGTTTATCTTGTTTAAACGATATAAAAGTGAAATTACAGGTTTCTGTAAGAGATAATACTAATACAATGCTGGCATTTGCTAAAGGTGACAATGCCCCCGTGATTTTAATCAATCGGACTGATATTTCAGATAATGATATATCAGCTAAAGACTCTGCTACAGGTTTAGTACAGAGAAACGGTAACTGGGAGACTATTGTCAATGAATAGAATTCTTTTGTATATTCACTACAATAAATCAGACGAACTAAGTGGCCATGTTCTTTACCAATTGGAACAAATAAGACCACTTTTTTCTCGAGTAATTTTCATATCCAACAGTCATTTAGATCAGAATCACATAGAAAAATTGGAAATGATTGGAATATTTGAAATTATTCAAAGAGAAAATATCGGATTTGATTTTGCAGCTTGGCGAGATGGAATGAAATACGTTGGTTTTGATCATTTGGAAAAGTATGATTCTGTGACATTGATGAATGATACATGTATAGGTCCTCTTTGGTCATTGGAACCTTATTTTAGATCATTTGAATCAGCTATAGATTGTGATTTTTGGGGAATGACAAACTTTAAAAAAACGAAGTATTTTCGAGAACATGTTCAAAGTTACTTTGTGTCATATTCTCAAGCGGTAGTATCATCTAAAGTTTTTCAAAAATTTTGGACGAGTATAAAAAATTTTGAAAATGTTAGACAAGTAATTGATAACTATGAAACCAAATTGACATCTAAACTAAAAAAATCGGGCTTCAATTATAAAGTTGTTTTTAATACTTTGAACGAACAGTCTGAAGGAATGGTTCATCCTGATTTTTCTTACTATGAACCTTTTAAAATATTAGAACATCGCGTTCCAGTTTTAAAAGTTAAAGCAATTCAGGCGAATCCTCTTCAAGCTGATCAGTTAAAAAATAAAATAAGAGAAGTTACAGAATTTCCCATTGATATCTTAAATAGTGTCTATTCGTCAATAGAATTTTTTCCTGTTGAAAATGAACAAATAGAAAAATACACTTTATTAAAAAAAGTTCGAAATAAAATTAAAAGAGTAATAGGAAGAAAAGGATAACGGATTTGAAAGATAAGTTATTGAGTATAAAGAAAACATATTATCAGAAAAAACTATTTTTATTAAAATATATATTCTCAATAGTAGTTTTGGTATTGGCGGTTAGTAATACAAAAAATATTGGGTACTCTTTTTTATCATTTCTTGAACTTTCTTTTATTTTTGCTTTAAGTAATTTTTTTATAAAAAAAGTTCGAGTAATCACTCAAGTATTAAATAGTTTATTAATTCTTTTGTTTAATATTCAATTACTTATTTTAAATTTTGGATCATCCTATGTTACTCTCACCATGATAGATAATATTAGTTCGTGGGAGGCTTTGGGCGGTAGGGCATTTATTTATTGTCTCGCAATTTTTTTACTTATTATTTTTAGTTTGTTACCCATCAATGAAGTTCCATTGTTCGATATTTCAAAATTTAAAAGAGCAAAATTAAGTAGTCATTCTATTTGGAAATTTCAAGATATCATATTAGCTTTTTTAATTTTGATGTTTGAATTTATTTCTTTTCTGTATCTCCCTCCCAAAATGTCACCAGCTTTATCGACTTATTTTTTAGTTAAAAATAAAATTGAATTTGAAAAAATTAAACATGAGTCGATTACCAAAACTGATAAATTAACAGAGAAATTTGCTAAAAATGAAGTTCATGATTTTATAAAAAAACCATCCAATTTACCTGAAAAACCAAATGTGATACTAATATTTACCGAAGGATTTTCTCAACATATTATTGATGATAGCAGAAATATTACTCCAACAATCAAAGATTATGAGTCCAAATCAATATCTTTCAAAAATTATTATAACCATACGTTTGCAACCTATAGAGGAATCCAGAGCCAATTGTTTTCAGGATATCAGATTGAAAACAATTCTAGAAATTATTTAGTTTCACTTCCGAAGCTTTTAAGTAAAAAAGGTTATAAAACTGCGTTTATCAATACTGAACCTAAAAATAAAGAGTTTTCTTCTTATCTTTCTGATTTAGGATTCGATAAAGTTTATAGTTCAAAGTTAGAGAATGGGCAAAAAATATCTTATGATAAAGAAGCCTATGAGGAGCTTTTTTCAAAAGTTGAAAGATATTCAAAAAATGATTCACCATTTTTTATATCAATGTATACATTCGGGACTCATGTTGGATCTGACGGCAATAATAAGTTTGGAGATGGTAATGATAGAGTTTTAAACAAATTTTATGAAATGGACCAACAATTTAAAACTTTCATGGAGAAATTTAATTCTAGTCCAATCGCAAATAACACCGTACTCATATTTACAACAGATCATGCAACTTATGTTGATGATGAATACAAAAAGGCGTTTCCAAATGAAAATAGAGATTATGTCAGTTTAGACAGAATACCATATTTTATCTATTACAAGGGAATAAATCCTCAATTTATTGATGCAAACGGGAGGAACTCTCTAGATATGGCTCCTACTATTTTAGATTTTCTTGATTATTCTTCAAAAAATTATTTTTTAGGGACATCACTTTTTTCTGGGAGCGAAGAGCATAATTTGCTGAGTTCGATATACTCAGAAGGTACGGTTTTGATGAAAACAAGTAATAACAAGATATCTGAAATTGAGGAAAACGAATTAAAAGAGATTAAAGAAATAGTATTTGATTATTTTAAAGTTTCACAAATTAAAGTTCCAACCAACTAATTCAATCCAAAGGAGCACGAGCAGTTAAAAATCTTTGTATTTTTAACTGTCTGGCTCCCTTTTTTTTGTTTTTTATGCTAAACTATTAGATGGGGGTACACTCATGATTAAGATATTTGGAAAGGTCCATTATCATTGGCAGCCGGACTTATCGGTTCTTGTGACTTACTGGTCCATTGCAGTGATTCCAGTCTTTATTGGACTGGCCTTGATGTATGAGAGTTCTAGTGTGCCGACGCTAGTTTTGTTCTCGTTCTTTTTGTTTATGGCCTTACTTGCGATCGGGATTCATCGCTATTTTACCATTTATGATGATGGGATTTTGCGGATTATTACAGCCAATCCTTTTACACCGATCAAGGTGAAGATTGAGTCAATCGAAAAAATCGAAGTGAACAAGAAGTCGATCAAGCTGATTTTTAATAACGGCTCACGCAGTCGGACTTTCTGTATGCGGAAATGGCCTAAAAAATACTTTATCAATGCACTTGCTTTAAATCCCTATTTTAAAGGAGAAGTCGTCTTGACGGACAACTTTATCCATGTGGATTATTACGAGATGTATTATGCGACCAAATAAAAAACTCTCTTAATCTTTTAAGAGAGCATGTGTGGGGCATTCTTTGATGGCCTCAAGAACATCGTCTGTGATAGGAACTTCCTTTTCGAGGAGGTCATCTTCTGTAGCAAATTTAACGATGCCATTGTCATGGTAATCGAATAATTCAGAATAGGTTTGGCAGAGACCGCAAGCGATGCAACGATCTGGAATTAACGTAACTTTCATATTTCTATTGTAATGATTTTTACGAGAAAAAACAAGGAGGAAGTCATGGCAAAAGAACCATGGGAAGAAGATATTTATGATGATGGAGAAGAAACATTGAAACGAACGAGTAAATTGAATGGGATTAAGGCGGATCGTCTATTGACGATTTTAGCGATTATTTTCTTTGTAATAGTAGTAGTAATGGTTTGTTTGTTGATATTCCTATCTACTGGAGGTAGCAACAAATCCAAACAAATGTCTGGCTTCTACAATGGAGAAACCAAGGTTGAGCAGAAATCCTCTGCGCCTGCTGCTCAAACAGCTAAAGACGATAAATCTAAAGATGAAAAATCATCAGAAGGAACCATTACGGTTCAAGCTGGTGAAGGTGAAGCAGCCATTGCTGCGCGTGCTGGTATTTCCATTGCGCAATTAGAACAGCTCAATCCTTCTCATATGTCTACAGGATCTTGGTATGCCAATCCTGGTGATGAAGTGAAAATTCGGTAGGAGTAGCTCATGAAACAAATTCAAATTGCAATTGATGGGCCTGCTTCAAGTGGGAAGTCTACGGTTGCAAAAATTATTGCCAAGGACTTGGATTACACCTATTTGGATACGGGAGCTATGTATCGAGCAGCGACCTATTTAGCGTTGCAAAACAACTTGTCTGCGGAGCAAGTGGAGGACTTGTTGGCTCTGTTGGATCAGTATCCGATCAGCTTTGGTCGTTCGGAAGAAGGAGAGCAGCTTGTTTTTGTAGCCGATGTGGATATTACCCATCCAATTCGTGATAACCAAGTAACCAATAATGTTTCGTGGGTCGCAGCGCTTGCGCCTATCCGTGAAAAGTTAGTGGCTCTTCAGCAAGAGATTGCAGAGAAGGGTGGAATCGTCATGGACGGTCGCGATATTGGAACAGTTGTCTTGCCAAATGCAGAGTTGAAGATTTTCCTAGTGGCATCTGTAGAAGAACGTGCAGAACGTCGCTTCAAGGAAAACGTTGAGAAGGGCATCACAGCAGATCTTGAATTGTTGAAGAAGGAAATTGCTGAACGGGATTACAAAGATAGCCACCGAGCGGTTTCGCCATTGAGACCTGCAGAGGATGCCATCCATTTTGATACGACAGGTGTTGGAATTGCAGATGTAGTGGCCTTTATCGAAGAAAAAGCGAAAAAAATTCTTGACAAAGAATAAAAAACTTGATATCATATAAAAGTTGAGAAAAGCAGAAGTGAGAACTTCTCGCCTTGTGACGCAAGTTGCCTGGCCCCTACGGATCAAGTTTCAGTAATGAAATACATCATGTAGTTCGGGCCTGCTTTGCAGGTCCGTTCTTGTTTTTCTCGAATAATAAAAGAGAGGTGAAAACCATAGCAAAACAAGACTTATTCATCAATGATGAAATTCGTGTACGTGAAGTTCGCTTAATCGGTTTTGAAGGTGAGCAATTGGGGATTAAACCACTTAGCGAAGCGCAAGCACTTGCGGACGACGCTAATGTAGACTTGGTTCTCATTCAACCTCAAGCTAAACCTCCTGTTGCGAAAATTATGGACTACGGTAAGTTCAAATTTGAGTACCAGAAGAAGCAAAAAGAACAACGCAAAAAACAAAGCGTTGTGACCGTGAAAGAAGTTCGTTTGAGCCCAGTGATTGACAAGGGTGATTTCGATACAAAACTTCGCAATGCTCGCAAGTTCCTTGAAAAAGGAAACAAAGTGAAGGTATCCATTCGCTTTAAGGGTCGTATGATTACCCACAAAGAGATTGGTGCTAAAGTTTTAGCCGACTTCGCTGAAGCGACACAAGATGTGGCGATCATCGAACAACGAGCTAAGATGGATGGACGTCAAATGTTCATGCAATTGGCGCCAGCAACTGATAAGAAATAATCTATCAGAAAGTTAAAAAAGGAGAAAATATCATGCCAAAACAAAAAACACACCGCGCATCAGCTAAACGTTTCAAACGTACAGGTTCTGGTGGACTTAAACGTTTCCGTGCTTACACTTCTCACCGTTTCCACGGAAAAACTAAGAAACAACGTCGTCATCTTCGTAAAGCATCTATGGTGCATGGAGGAGATTTCAAACGTATCAAAGCAATGCTTACTCGCTTGAAATAATCGCGTATTTGTAAGTAAAGAATTCTAGGAAATATTGGAGGAAATATAAATGGCACGTGTTAAAGGTGGCGTTGTATCACGCAAACGTCGTAAACGTATTCTTAAATTAGCAAAAGGTTACTATGGAGCTAAACACATCTTGTTCCGTACTGCAAAAGAACAAGTAATGAACTCTTACTACTATGCATACCGTGACCGTCGTCAAAAGAAACGTGATTTCCGTAAACTTTGGATCACTCGTATCAATGCGGCAGCTCGTTTGAACGGACTTTCATACTCACAATTGATGCATGGTTTGAAATTGGCTGAGATCGAAGTGAACCGTAAAATGCTTGCTGACTTGGCTGTTAACGATGCAGCAGCTTTCACAGCTCTTGCAGATGCAGCGAAAGCAAAACTTGGTAAATAATAACGATCAGACTGAGGAAATTTTCTCAGTCTTTTTTTCTGTCTTAATTCATGCTATAATGAAATCAATGATAGCAGAATTCATATTAGATGGAGGACCGAAAGGTGACACAGAATCGACTAGCATGGGATGAGTATTTTGCGGCACAGGCCTTACTGATTTCCAATCGGGCAACTTGTAATCGGGCGAAAGTAGGGGCTGTTCTGGTTAAGGATAACAAGGTCATTGCAACAGGTTATAATGGATCTGTTTCTGGGACGGATCATTGCTTAGAGGATGGTTGTTTGATGGTCGAGGGACACTGTGTCCGAACCATTCATGCAGAAGTTAATGCGATCTTGCAGGGAGCTGAAAGAGGAATTCCCAAAGGTTTCACAGCTTATGTGACGCACTTTCCTTGCCTCAATTGCACCAAGCAATTGCTTCAAGTCGGTTGCAAGCGGGTGGTATACATCCATCAATACCGCATCGATGAATACGCAGAGTACCTCTACCGTGAAAAAGAAGTGGAGCTGGTCAATCTACCGATTGAAGAGGTAAAACGAGCCATTGCAGAGACAGACTTCATTTAAAAAAATCCTGTCTAAAACTTGATATAGATCTAATAGAAAGCTTGTTTTTGAGATCACGCTTGGCTGATTCGTGTAGAGGAAGGAGAGTGTGATGATACGTAAAATTTGTTATCTAATTTTCTTATTCGCTCAGAGACCTGGGCTTGTTGTTATACGAAAGGTAGGAAACCGTGATGACAGACCAAGAGAAACATTATGAAGAAAATAACGAACATAGTAAGATCAGTGAAGATCATCCCAATTCTGTATTTGTTCAGAATCCTCCAAAAGAAAATAGCTTACATTCTATTCTTCTTTCAGTGACCTTTTACTTATCCATTATCTATCTTGTATTGTTTGTCTCTCTCTTTGCACTTTGGGGTTATGGATGGGGATTTGTCGTTTTGATTTTCCTTGGTCCAAACTTATTAAGTCTTGCCATTGGGGCCTTTCTAATTCGAATAGGGATGAAGAAGGGGAATAAAAGCCTTCTTTATGCGAGTATTGGACTCTATCTGCTGTCAATCATCTTGGCTTTTGATCCAGACTGGGAAATATTTCGAATTGCTCCCTTATGTTTAGGTGTTCTGGATTTAATCGGAACACTCCTTGTTAAAGAAGAGAAAAGCTTTTAATTAAAAAATAGGTATGGGCCACTTGAACTGCACCCCAAAAGTTAGACAGAAAAATCTAACTTTTGGGGTGCAGTTCAGTGTTCAATCCTATCTTTTTTATTTATTTATTTCTGATAACTCACTAGGAAAACGATTACAAACTATGTTATAATTTAAATAAATGAATAGTTAAATACTTTTTTTAGAAAGTGGAGGAGAATCTATGTCTAGAACAAAATGGTATTGTATACTGCTAATTCTTGAAGCAATTCTTTATCTTGTTTCTTATGGTAGTAGTCTAGTAGTGAGCTATAGTTCCCAAAATTTAAATGAAAACACATCACTGTTCACTGTCTCTAGTATTTTTTCTATTTGGAATGGAATGATTATTTGCTGGGTAATTTGGAGAATCATGAAGCAACGTTTAAATGTTGAAGGATTGATAGCTGTTCTTCTCCTCTCAATTACTCAACTACTGATGTTTTTTTTACCACCTTTTTCCCCAACAAATCTGATGGACATTTCCTTTATGCTAAATATCATTTGTTTAATATGGATTTGGTTGCTTATAAAGAATATAGAAATGCGGGAGCTTTTAAACAATTGGAAAAGTAAAGATGGTTGGAAATCATCGATAGCTTATTTAGCACTATTTGTTGCCTCTACAAATATTTCTCCACTATTTTCTCCACTATTTATATTGATTGGTATGGATAGAACGAGTAGTGACATTTACGCTTCTACACTGCAATACACTGTAATGGAGTTAATGTTTCTACTTCTGATTAATGTTATGATCACAAGTACAAGTGATAAACTTCAGAAAGTATTTTCTCTTTTGATAGTTTTATCTTCTCTTGTTGAGATAGGTGTAGTATACTCTTTCATCTCTCGTATAAGCTTTTACGGTCTCTTTTATCTTCTCTTATCGATTTATATTGTTTGTCGTGTTTTTGGTTTGTTTGAGAAAGTTGCAGATAGCTGGGAGTCCAAGGTGAAAGTACAAGATCTATCATCTTTTGAAACTAAACCAGAGATGGAATACCCTCAAGTAGAAGGAGAGATAGATGTAAACGATCAGTTGAATGCTGAGATACGATCAAACAATGATAAAGAAAATTCGCCAAAAAGAATTATTCTTCAGTCGTCTTGGTTATGGAGCGCCCTTATAATAGCAGTCTGTCACCTTGGTATTATAATTTTTCCTTTATTTTTAGGAAACCCCATGTATCTATTGATCTTATATATTGGTGCCATCCATTATATTTGTTTTATGATTGCGACTATATTACTTTTCATAGGTATGAGAAAAGGAAGTAAAGGACTCCTAAATGCGGCAGCTATCTTATTTGTTATTTCCATTATAGGTACGCCAGATACTTATTGGATAGTTCCAAATAGTTTATCCTTTATTCTGGGAGTTTTAGTATTTATTGGAACTATATTATTTAAAAATGGAGACTGATCAAAGTAGATAGGGTTGAAAATTTTTAAAGATATATTATCATTTAGGTAGGTGGTAGGTTTTCGAGTACCCATTGGTACGCGGACACCTACCATTTTTGAAGATAAAAAAGCATCGTGTGAGGGTGCTAGATCTTGCCTGCTGAACTCGTAAATGATTGATCCTTTTAGGGTCAATTTTTTTTGTGAACTTTTTTAAGAACTTTTTAGGAACTTTGAGAACAATTTAAGTAGGTATAATTGAATAGTGGATAGCCCGAAAAAGCTGATTTAATGGGCTTTTTTGAAAATGATTTTCCATATTATTGGTAATGTGTTATAATGAAGTGTTATATGATCCCGATAAGGTGGTAGAAATCTTCTACCAGTGCTTTGTAACTCTATAACGAATATTTTTAAGGGGGGACATTTTTATGTCAGAACGTAAATTATTCACGTCTGAATCTGTATCTGAGGGGCATCCAGATAAGATTGCAGACCAAATTTCAGATGCTATCTTGGATGCTATTTTAGAGCAAGATCCAGAAGCACACGTTGCGGCCGAAACAGCTGTTTATACAGGTTCAGTCCATGTTTTTGGTGAAATTTCAACCAATGCCTATGTGGATATTAACCGTGTGGTGCGTGATACGATTGCAGAGATTGGCTATACCAATACAGAGTATGGATTTTCTGCGGAAACGGTGGGAGTTCATCCTTCATTGGTTGAGCAGTCACCAGATATCGCTCAAGGGGTTAATGAAGCCCTAGAAGTTCGTGGGAATGCGGATCAAGATCCACTTGATTTGATTGGAGCTGGAGACCAAGGTCTCATGTTTGGTTTTGCGGTGGATGAAACAGAAGAACTCATGCCGTTGCCAATCTCACTCAGCCACAAGTTGGTTCGTCGTTTGGCGGAATTGCGTAAGTCAGGTGAAATCAGCTACCTTCGTCCAGATGCCAAATCGCAGGTCACTGTTGAGTACGATGAAAACGACCGACCAGTGCGCGTGGATACGGTTGTTATTTCAACCCAACATGATCCAGATGTCAGCAATGAACAAATCCACGAAGATGTGATTAACAAGGTCATCAAAGAAGTGATTCCAGCTTCTTACCTAGATGATGAAACGAAATTCTTCATCAACCCAACAGGTCGCTTTGTTATCGGTGGACCTCAAGGGGACTCAGGTTTGACGGGACGTAAGATCATCGTCGATACCTATGGTGGTTATTCACGTCACGGTGGCGGTGCCTTCTCTGGTAAGGACGCGACCAAGGTGGACCGTTCGGCTTCTTATGCAGCTCGTTACATCGCCAAAAACATTGTGGCAGCTGGTCTTGCTAAGAAGGCAGAAGTGCAATTGGCTTATGCGATCGGTGTTGCACAACCTGTATCTGTTCGTATCGATACCTTCGGTACTGGAACAGTCGCTGAGAGCAAATTAGAAGCAGCAACACGTCAAATTTTTGACCTTCGTCCTGCGGGAATCATCCAAATGCTGGACCTCAAACGTCCAATCTACCGTCAAACTGCGGCTTATGGACATATGGGACGGACTGATATTGATCTTCCATGGGAACATTTAGACAAGGTTGAAGCCTTGAAAGAAGCAGTGAAATAATCGATTTTGAACAGAAAGTTAGGCTCGACAAGAATCCTAGCTTTTTTGTTTCTGTAAATTTCTACAGATGGAAAAGCAAGTGAATCTGTGGTATAATAGTTTTAGTATTTTAATACGTCATTCCTTCTATTTCCTTGATGAATAAGGATAGTAGGAGAAATTGATTTGAAAGAGCTAATGAATGATTGAGATGAAAAAAATTGTGATACATGGTGGTCGCCCTCTAAAAGGAGAGGTGACCATTAGTGGTGCTAAAAACAGTGTGGTTGCGTTGATTCCTGCGACAATTCTTTCAGATGATATCGTGACCTTGGATGGTGTGCCGGATATTTCAGATGTTGAGAGTTTAATTGATATTATGACCATTATGGGGGCAAAGATTGAGCGTAAGGAAGACAGCTTGATCATTGATCCGCGTGGTGTCAAAGATATGCCGATGCCTTTTGGGAAGATCAATAGTTTGCGAGCATCCTATTATTTCTATGGTAGTTTATTAGGACGTTATGGCCAAGCGACTGTTGGATTGCCTGGAGGATGTGATCTTGGACCTCGTCCGATTGACTTGCATTTGAAAGCTTTTGAAGCCATGGGGGCTGCCATGACGCAGGATGGCTCAAGTATGAGGCTGGCAACAGATGGTAAGCCACTAAAGGGTGCCAATATCTTTATGGATACCGTAAGCGTTGGTGCAACGATCAATACGATTTTGGCAGCTGTAAAGGCTGAAGGACGTACCGTCATTGAAAATGCGGCGCGAGAGCCTGAAATTATCGATGTGGTCACCTTACTGAACAATATGGGAGCCCACATTCGTGGTGCAGGGACAGATATCATAACCGTTGATGGCGTTGCTCATCTGCATGGGACGAGACACCAGGTGATTCCTGACCGCATTGAAGCAGGAACCTATATTGCTTTGGCTGCGGCTATCGGTGAAGGAATTCAGATTAACAATGTCTTGTATGAGCATTTGGAAAGTTACATTGCCAAGTTAGAAGAAATGGGAGTTCGTATGACCATTTCTGAAGACAGTATTTTTGTTGAAAAACAAACAGGCTTAAAAGCGATTCAGATCAAGACTTCCCCTTATCCTGGTTTTGCGACGGATTTGCAACAACCCATTACTCCCTTGCTCTTGACAGCGAGAGGTCGTGGGCGAATTGTGGATACGATTTATGAAAAACGGGTAAATCATGTTCCGGAATTAGCCAAGATGGGGGCTACAATTTCGACATTGAACAACCATATTATCTATGAGGGTCCGAATCAACTAACAGGATCAAGTGTAAAAGCAACAGATCTTCGTGCAGGGGCTGCCTTGGTGATTGCTGGGCTTATGGCCTCTGGTAGAACTGAAATTACCAATGTTGAGTATATTCTTCGGGGCTATTCAGATATCATAAGTAAATTGACGCAGCTTGGAGCAGAGATTCAGTTGGTTGAAGACTGATGTTGCTTGTGCATCTTACTTTAGCTGTGAAAAAGTAATTGGAGTAGACGATGAATATTTGGACGCAGTTAGCTGCCAATTCACTAATTGAGACAGAGAGGCTGTATTTACGACCTTTTCTCTTTGAAGATGCGGGCGATTTTTATCAGATTGCTTCAAATCCGGAAAATCTTGAATTTATCTTTCCTGTACAGGCCGATTTGGCAGAAACCCAGTATGTACTGGCCAATTATTTCATGAAAAATCCTTTAGGGGTCTGGGCTATCTGCGATAAGAAAACCAAGCAAATGATTGGTTCCATCAAGTTTGAAAAGTTGGATGAAATTAAGGGTGAAGCTGAGTTGGGTTACTTTCTGCGCAAGGATTTCTGGGGAATAGGATTGATGACCGAGGTCGTCAAAAAATTGGTCGCAGTGTCTTTTGAAACATTTCAACTAAAAGAGATCAAAATTGTCACCCATGTCGAAAATACAGCTAGCCAAAAGGTTGCTTTAAAAGCAGGTTTTCGTCTTTTCCGTCAGTTTAAAGGAAGTGACCGTTATACGCGTAAAATGCGCGATTATTATGATTTCCGCCTAAGTAGAGGGGACTTCTATGAGTAAACACCAAGAGATTTTAGATTATCTCGAAAAATTGCCGATCGGGAAACGGGTCAGTGTCCGCAGCATTTCAAATTTTTTGAATGTTAGTGATGGTACGGCTTATCGGGCCATCAAAGAAGCTGAAAATCAGGGGATTGTGGAGACACGTCCTAGAAGTGGGACCATCCGTGTCAAATCACAAAAGGCTGTCTTAGAACATTTGACCTATCGAGAAATTCAAGAAATCACAGGCTCTGAGATTTTAGCTGGTGATCAAGGACTTGAAAAGGAATTTAATAAATTTTACATCGGTGCCATGACGGAAGAACATGTCTTGGACTACGTCTCTGAAGGTGGACTGTTGATTGTTGGAGATCGTACCAATATTCAACGTCTGGCCTTAAAACATGATAATGCTGTTTTGGTGACGGGTGGCTTTGAGGTTGACCAGGATGTGATTCACTTAGCCAACCAGGTTCAGATCCCTGTCATTCGGACAAGCCATGATACTTACACTGTCGCTACCATGATTAACAAAGCCTTGTCCAATATGCAGATAAAGACGGATATCTTGACGGTCGAGCAGGTTTATCGTCCGATGCATGAGTATGGTTATCTCTCTGAGACAGATACGGTCCGGGACTATCTGGATTTGGTCCGAAAAAATCGCTTTAGTCGCTTTCCGGTTGTCAATCAACACCAGATGGTAGTAGGAGTTGTAACCATGCGAGATGCGGGTGATAAGGCTCCTCAGACCACTCTTGACAAGGTAATGTCGCGAACCATCTTTACGACCAATCTTTCTACCAGTATTGCGACGATTAGCCAGCGCATGATTGCTGAAGATTATGAGATGATTCCTGTGATTCGCACCAACCAGACCTTGCTTGGTGTCATCACGCGCCGGGATGTCATGGATCGAATTAGTAAGGTTCAATTTTCGAGCCTACCAACCTTTAGTGAGCAGATTGGCCAGAAGATTCAAGCAGAGAATGATCATTACCAAATCACGGTAGAACCGAGTATGCTGGAAAAAAGCGGAGTTTTAGCCAATGGGGTCATGATTGAAGTCTTGATGAAGATTGTTCGCAAGATCATGCAACATAGTGGACGTAGCTTGATTGTAGAACAGTTAATCATCAATTTTTTACAGGCCGTACAGGTGGACGATGTGATTCGCATTGAGCCTCAACTAGTCAGACGTACCAGACGTTCTGCCTTAGTAGATTTCAGCCTCTATTTGGATCTCCAGCTGATAGCCAAAGCAACCATTACCATTAAGATTAATTAAGCAAAAGAAATGAGAAAGCAATGATTACATTAAAATCACAACGTGAAATTGAAGCCATGGATCGGGCAGGAGATTTCCTTGCAAGCATCCATATTGGACTGCGGGATTTGATCAAGCCAGGACTTGATTTGTGGGAAGTAGAAGAGTATGTTCGTCGTCGCTGTAAAGAAGCCAATGTCTTACCGCTTCAGATCGGTGTAGAAGGCAGTTTGATGGATTATCCCTATGCGACTTGTTGTGGACTAAATGATGAGGTGGCTCACGCTTTTCCGCGTCATGTAATCCTAAAAGATGGTGATCTCCTCAAGGTGGATATGGTCTTGTCTGAACCGCTAGATAAATCTGTTTTAGATGTTTCAAAATTGGATTTTGATAATGTAGCCCAAGTCAAAAAATATACAGAGTCATACACTGGTGGATTAGCAGATTCTTGTTGGGCCTATGCTGTCGGCAATGTTTCACAAGAAGTCAAAGACTTGATGGATGTGACTAAAGAATGTCTGTATAAAGGAATTGAGAAAGCAGTTGTTGGCAATCGTTTGGGAGATATTGGTGCTGCGATTCAAGACTATGCAGAAAGCAAAGGTTACGGGGTTGTGCGTGATTTGGTTGGGCACGGTGTCGGCCCAACCATGCACGAAGAACCGATGGTACCGCATTATGGACGGGCTGGGCGTGGCCTTCGTTTGCGTGAAGGCATGGTCTTGACCATTGAACCAATGATTAACACCGGTACTTGGGAGATTGATACAGATATGGAAACTGGCTGGGCACACAAGACCCTCGATGGAGGACTTTCTTGCCAATACGAACACCAGTTTGTCATTACAAAAGATGGTCCGGTGATCTTGACCAGTCAAGGTGAAGAAGGGACATACTAGAAGATAGAGAGGAAAGAATGGAGCTGAAGACAATCGTTTGGTTTCGCTCTTTGCTCTTTTTTTGTAAATGGGGAGGTGAAGGATGAAAAAGGTTCTACAAAAAGTGTTCGATCAGCCGTTTATCAAGGGCTTCGTGCGATTTTATCAGAGTGCAGAATCTGATATTACCAGTATCGCTGTGGCCTATTATTTGCTGATCTCCATTTTCCCTTTGATGCTGATTGCAGCGAACATTCTCCCCTATTTTAGAATCCGGCCAACGCAGATTCTTTTGAGCCTGCAACAAGTACTTCCAGAAACTCTGTATCGAACCGTGGCTCAGATGATTTCCAATATTTTAACAAAGCCCTCGACTGGTTTATTGAGTTTCTCCATTATTTCAGCATTGTGGATCTTTTCCCAGAGCATTGCTTACCTTCAAAGGGCCTACAACAAGAGTTATGGGGTTGAAAAAGAGCGTGGGATCATTTGGGGACGTATCTTTAGCTTTCTGATTAGCTTTGCTTTACAGGGGTTATTTGGTCTTTCCTTGATCCTTTCCATGTTTGGAAAAATGATTGTCCGCTATCTCTATCATACGTTTTCCTTTGACCGGACTATTTATGTCCGCCTCTTGAATTTAACAGAGCCTATGATTTACCTTTTGCTCTTTTTGAGCTTGGTTTTGCTTTACTACACCCTTCCAAATGTTAAAATTCCTAGATTTAGATATGTTCTACCGGGAGCTAGCTTTGTAGTGGTTGTCCTGTATGCAATTCTGAATATCTTCTGGAAATATGTCGACCACTATGTGAGCCATTTCTTAGATGCGCGATTCTTCGGTTCGGTCGTTCTTGCCATTATTATGTTCTGGTTTATCTTGGTAGCAAAAATTATGATTATTGGCTGTATTTTAAATGCCAGTATTCAGTTCGCAAGAGAATCCAAATTTGAAACACGCAATGGTAGGATTGTTTCTAAGTTGCAATCAGAAGAAGTAGGCTTCCAACACCAGAAAATAAGCAAGAAACTCAAAGGACGGTTACGCTTTAAAAGAAGAAGCAAAGATGAATAAAGGAAATCAGATTAGAGTCTGGTTTCTTTTTTTGTTTGATTTTTGTTGCATTTGCAACAAAAATGTGTTAAAGTATTGCTAATAGGAAAGGAGGAGTGGATGAATAATTTACGTGAGATTGGGATCATTGCACGTGCGCTGGATTCTATTGCAAATATCGAGTTTCGTGATTTGAATTTGGCGCGTGGTCAATATCTTTATCTGGTGCGAATAGCGGAACAACCTGGAATTATTCAGGAAGAACTTTCAGAACTTTTAAAGGTAGACCGATCTACTGTCGCTAGGTCCGTAAAAAAATTAGAAGAAAGAGGCTTGATTCAGCAACGCCCCATGGGGGAAAACCTCAAAACAAAGGAATGGGCTTTAACTGAGAAAGGTCAACAGCTATACCCCTTCATTTTAGGGGAGCATCTTTACTCCGAAAAAACCGCCTTGAAGGGGTTTTCAAAAAAAGAAGTTGCTCAGTTAGAGGAGTATCTAGTCCGAGTGCGTGAGAATATTACCTTGGATTGGGAACTGGTTAAAAAAGGTCAAAAAAGAAATTATGGTGAGGTAAGCCAATGAAAGTTACAGTCGATCAAGCATTTTGGGATTTATTTCCAACAGCAACTATTACGGTCATGTCTTTATATGGCATTGATAATACAGTAGATGAAGCCAAGGATCCTTATTTTAAAGAGTTGTTAGACAAGGGAGCTAAGCGGGCTTGGGAATTTATCGATGAAGATAACTACACTCAGAGTGAATTCGTCCAAGAATGGCGTCAGGCTTTTACTAAATTTAAAACAAAAAAAGGAGCCCGATCCTCGATCGAGGCGCTCCTAAAACGTGTCTTCCAAGGGCGTGAATTTTATCCTATTAATCCTTTGGTTGATTTATACAACAGTGTGTCTATGTCTTATGCCTTACCTTGTGGGGGAGAAGATATGAGCAAATTGGTTGGAGGACTCACTCTGGGACAAGCAAAAGGTGGTGAACCTTTCTTTCCACTGGGCGCTGAAGAAGATGCTCCAGCTTTGGAAGGGGAAATCATTTATTATGACCAAGAAGGAGCCGTTTGTCGTTGTTTGAATTGGCGAGAAGCCCAAAGAACCATGCTAATAGAAGATACCAAGGATGCTATTTTAGTTATTGAAGCCATCAATGATGAGCAAGCTAAACGAGCTCAAACTGCCATGCAGGAATTGAAAGATTTGGCTAAGGAATATTTTGGAGTTGAAGGGACTATCTACCAATTAAATGCTCAACAAGCAAGTTTAGAAGTATAGAAGAAAAGAGAGTGAGACAGAAATCGGTCATTCGTTAGAATTCGATTTCGTCGTCCCACCTCCGCACAGTTGAGTAGGGCTGTAAAAGCTGATGAAATCAGCGTAGTAGAGCCCACTCAACCACTGCGTCTTACTCGACAATCCAAAAACAATTGAGAGGCTAGGACTTTTGTCCCGGCCTCTTGTTTTTAAAGACAAAGAGTTTACTAAAGACATAATTAAGGACCACAATGGCAACTTGTGCAAAGAGGGTTTCGATTAGATTGATCTGACTCTTGTTATTGTGAACAAATTGTCCAATAATTCCCGGGAATTGTTTAACAAAAATTTCTGTCAAGGCCATATCGAGGATAAAGGTACCAGAGCGAGCAATCGTAAAGCGGATTAAGCGCTGAAGCCAGCCTTTTCTTTCTTGCTTAAAGACAATGGTATCATTGGTCGCAAAAGCAAAGAGAATCCCAGCAATGTTTCCGATCGCAGTTGCCAATCGTTCATCATTGGTGACATGGTAGATGAAAAGTCGGGTACCAACAGAAACAAGGGTCGTTGCCACTCCAAAAAAGAGATAGGATAGGACTTCGTTATCAAAAAATTTTTTTAGCAGTATTTTCATAAATTCAGTCTACCATAAAATGTAAAAATATGCTATACTTGAAAGGTTGAAGAAGTTCAGACTTCAACCCTTGGTGCTTAAGATCCTTTCGCCAAGCATATTATACGCGGTAAAACCGCTAAAGGAGAATAAATGAAACATTTTACGACTCGTGATATGGCACAAATTGCTATTGTTGCTGCGATTTATATCGTATTAACCATCACCCCACCACTCAATGCTATGGCCTACTATGGGTATCAATTCCGTGTTTCGGAAATGATGAATTTCTTAGCCTTTTACAATAAGAAATACTTAATTGCGGTGACTATTGGCTGTATGATCGCTAACTTATATAGTTTTGGATGGATCGATGTCTTTGTTGGTGGAGGTTCTACCTTTGTCTTCTTAGGACTCGGGATTCTTTTATTTAACCGTTTCAAAGATAAATTCCTGTTTAGTGGAGTGATTCGACTAGATCATTTCTTATTTGCCATTTTCTTTTCGATTTCCATGTTTACCATTGCGCTGGAGCTTTATTACCTTCAAGGCCAACCATTCTTCTATAACTGGTTGACGATGGGGCTAGGGGAATTTGCTTCCTTGATGTTTGGAGCGATCATCATTAATAAACTGTCGAATTACATCGATTTTACAAAATAATCTTGAGAGTGGGACAGAAATCGGTCATTCCTTAGAATTCGATTTTGTTGTCCCACCTCCGCACAGTTGAGTAGGGCTGTAAAAGCTGATGAAATCAGCCTAGTAGAGCCCACTCAACCACTGCGTCTTGCTCGACAATCCAAAAACAATTAAGAGGCTAGGACTTTTGTCCCAGCCTCTTTTTAGTGCCTAGAATACAGTAAAATCAAGGCGAATTTAAGATTTTTATGATAAAATAGAAACATGGGAAACAGAATGAAAGAATTAGTGGAATTGCTTAACCGCTATGCGGATGAGTATTACACAAAAGACGCACCATCCGTATCGGATAGTGAATATGATCAACTATACCGGGGATTGGTCGAATTAGAGACAGCTCATCCAGAGGACGTTTTGCCTGAAAGTCCAACCCATCGTGTGGGTGGAGTGGTGCTGAAAGGCTTTACCAAATACCAACACCAGTACCCTCTGTATAGTTTGCAGGATGCTTTTTCGCGTGAGGAGTTAGAGGCATTTGACCAACGTGTCCGTAAGGAATTTCCTTCTGTTCATTATGTTTGTGAGTTGAAAATTGATGGATTGTCGATTTCCCTCACCTATGAAAATGGTATTCTTGTTACGGGTGCAACGCGTGGGGATGGCTCTATCGGTGAAGATATTACGGAGAATCTCAAGCGAGTAAAAGATATTCCTTTGGTGTTGCCCGAGCCAATCAGTATCACCGTTCGTGGTGAATGTTACATGCCACGTGCTTCCTTTGATCGGGTCAATCAAGTGCGTCAAGAAAATGGGGAGTCTGAATTTGCCAATCCCCGTAATGCAGCAGCGGGAACCCTTCGCCAGCTGGATACCAAGATTGTGGCTAAACGGAATTTAGCGACCTTCCTTTATCAAGAAGTGAGCCCGACGGATAAAGCTAGCCAAGAAGGGGTACTTGAAAAATTAGCCCAGTTAGGCTTTGTTGTAAACCAAGAGCGAGTCTTGGCCAAGGATGTAGATCAAATTTGGAGCTTTATCCAGAAAGTAGCCCAGCTTCGGGAAGGTCTTCCTTACGATATCGATGGCATCGTCATCAAGGTCGATGACTTAGCGATTCAGGAAGAGTTAGGGTTCACCGTGAAAGCACCGAAATGGGCGATCGCCTATAAATTCCCAGCTGAAGAAAAAGAAGCAAGACTCTTATCAGTTGATTGGACGGTAGGACGGACCGGTGTCGTGACGCCGACTGCCAATCTAACACCTGTCCAATTAGCAGGAACGACTGTTAGTCGAGCCACCCTTCACAATGTGGATTATATTGCTGAAAAAGACATTCACCAAGATGATACGGTGATTGTCTATAAGGCTGGAGACATCATTCCTGCTGTTTTACGAGTGGTTAGGGATAAGCGGGTATCGGATCTGCCGCTTGCAATTCCGACCAATTGTCCGAGCTGTCAAAGCCAACTTCTCCATTTCGAGGATGAGGTGGCACTGCGCTGTATCAATCCACTCTGTCCAGCTCAAATCAAGGAAGGCTTGATTCACTTTGCTAGCCGGGATGCTATGAATATTACAGGCCTGGGCCCTGCTGTGGTGGATAAACTCTTTGCCAACCATTTAGTAGCGGATGTGGCAGGTATATACCGCCTGACTGTAGAAGATCTTCTAACTTTAGAAGGTGTTAAAGAAAAATCAGCAGAGAAGCTCTATGAAGCCATTCAAGCTTCAAAAGAAAATTCGGCAGAGAAGTTGCTCTTTGGTCTAGGAATTCGTCATGTTGGTAGTAAGGTTAGTCAGATCTTGCTACAAGAATTCCATGATTTGGATCAATTGGCTACAGCAGATCCAGAGCGGATTGCTGCCATTGATAGTCTAGGTATGGTAGTGGCCGAAAGCCTCAAGAGTTATTTCGCTCAAGAAGGATCCAAGCGCCTCTTGCAAGAGCTTAAAGAAGCTGGGGTCAATATGGACTATCTGGGCAAAAAAGTAGCATTGGATGCAGCCTTATCAGGGATGACCGTTGTCTTGACTGGCAAGCTAGAACGCCTGACGCGCTCAGAAGCCAAGGCTAAATTAGAGAGCCTAGGAGCGAAAGTGACAGGCTCTGTTTCCAAAAAAACAGACTTGGTTGTTGCTGGAGCAGATGCAGGAAGCAAATTGACCAAAGCACAAGAATTAGGAATCCAGGTAGAAGATGAGGCCTGGCTTGAAAGTTTGTAGAGGATCCTATGGAAGAACGAATCAAAAAAGCCCGTTTAATTTATAATCCGACCTCTGGGCAAGAAATTATCAAGAAAAATATCGCAGAAGTCTTGGATGTGCTTGAAGACGTGGGTTATGAGACCAGTGCCTATCAAACGACTCCGGAACCTTTTTCTGCACAAAATGAGGCGGAAAGAGCTGCCAAGGCAGGCTTTGATTTGATTATTGCAGCAGGAGGCGATGGAACCATCAATGAAGTGGTCAATGGAGTCGCAGGGCTCAAGGACCGTCCTCAGATGGCTTTTATTCCTACAGGGACTACCAATGACTATGCGCGTGCCCTGAAGATCCCTATGGGAGATCCAGTAGCTGCTGCGCGCATTATTGAAAAAAACCAAACCATTCAGATGGATATTGGCCGTGCTTATGGGACCAAGTATTTTATTAATATAGCTGCGGCAGGCACCATGACAGAATTAACCTTTAGCGTTCCAAGCAGTGTCAAGTCGCGTCTAGGCTATTTTGCTTATGTTGCTGAGGCGGCTAAGATGTTACCGCGAAACAAGGCGCGTAAGGTGCGGATTGAGCATGACAATGGGGTTTTTGAAGGGCCAGCCTCTATGATTTTTGTGGCTTTGACCAACTCTATTGCAGGTTTTGAAAGTGTAGCCCCTGATGCTAAGCTTGATGATGGGTATTTTACCTTGATTATTGTGAAAACGGCTAAGCTCTTTAATATGCTCTCTTTGATGATTCAGGCGATTAATGGTGGGAAGCACGTTCATGATGACAATGTAGAATACCTTAAAACTAAGAAATTGTCCATAGAAATGTTAGGGAAAAATGCTCAACCATTTCGCATTAATTTAGATGGGGAATACGGTGGTGATACTCCGGTTGAATTGGAAGTCTTCCACAATCATCTTGAATTTTTTGCAAATATTGATGAAATCAATAATGACGCCTTGGTTCACAATTCGGAATCATAAGGTCAACTCGTTGAAGGACCATTCGCCATAGACAAGAGCGAGTGGTTCCTTTGTAATCATAATGGAAATAGGAAATTGAAATGCGTGAATACTATGTGAAGATCCATTTTCATAGACGAAAAGGAAACTATTTTGCATATGACCTCTGGCAGTGGCAAGACTACGTTGAGGGGAAATCAGTCCCTTTCTCCAAATTGGATTATTTTGGAGTGGAGGGTAATCTAGTCTTTCAGAGTGAAGTGCCTATTAATCGTGGACATGTCTTGGTAAAAGAAGCCAATTGGTCCACCAAAACACGTGACTTTGAAATTGAACTCTTACCAGAGGGCTTGGTTCGTGAAGTATGGATTCTGGATGGGGATGATACGGTTTATTATTCGCTTCAAGCAGCGGTGACCAGCCATTCTTATTCACACCGTCAGCCTCATGCTTATGATATGGCAACCCATGCTAAGGAATTTGATGCCAAGTGGGCCTACCAGGGCTGGCTAGGGTATCGCGAGGAAGATGGGGAATTTTGCTTTAAATTGTGGGCTCCAACAGCTAAAAAGGTGGAGTTGCTACTCTATCAATCAACAGAGGTAGATGCTCCTATTTGGAAAGCTATTCCAATGACGCGTGGCAAGCAGGAGTCGAGCTATCACCCTGAGAATACACAAGGTGTATGGATTCTCGATTTTCTGGGAACCTTGAGCGGTATGGCCTACCAGTACCGGGTTCATTTTGAGCATCAGACGCAAGTGACGCGGGATCCATATAGTATTGCTACTACGGCAGATGGGATGCGCTCAGCGATTCTTTCACGAGTAGATCGTCAGTTTGATTGGAAACGAAGTGAGGGAGCAGATCAAACTCCTTGGCGTTTGGCCAATCCTTGTCAAGCGGTTATCTACGAAATGCATCTTCGAGATTTGACCATGTCTCCTACGTCTGGTGTGGACGAATCCTTGCGTGGAACTTATCTGGGGGCCTGTCAGACTGGAACAGTCAATGCTCAGGGTGATGCGACAGCCTTTGACTACATTCGTCAGTTAGGGGTTAATGTAGTTCAACTCCAGCCTATTTCAGACCGTTTTAAACAGTATGATGAAGAAGGGCGTGTGACTTACAATTGGGGCTATGATGTCCAAAATTACTCTGCCCCTGAAACCAGTTTTTCGACGGATTCATCGAATCCTAAACAAACCATGAAAGAGCTCAAAACGATGATTCAAGCCTATCATGAGGCTGGGATTTCTGTGGTGATGGACGTTGTCTACAACCATATTTACTCGACAGAGCATGGGCCTTTCCAAAATACGGTACCTGATTATTATTACCGTATGGAGCGGGATGGTCGCTTCCAAAATGGAACGGGTGTCGGCAATGAAACGGCGAGTGAGCATGAAATGTACCGCAAGTACATGATTGATTCCTTGACCCATTGGGTGAAGGAATACCAGATTGATGGTTTCCGTTTTGATTTGATGGGCATTCATGATGTTCAGACCATGAAAGCTGTTCGTGAGGCCATGGATGCCCTCGATCCACGAATTCTCCTTTATGGTGAAGGTTGGGATATGGGGACAGGACTTGCACCAGAAAATAAAGCCAAAAAAGATAATGCGGCTCAATTGTCGCGAATTGGATTCTTCAATGATACTGAGCGGGATGCGATCAAAGGAGCTGAAGTGTATGGCTCCATTAAAAGAGGCTTTGTGAGTGGAAAATCAACAGAGAATATTGTTGCGCGTGCTGCTTTAGGAAGTGCAGAGCTTGGGAATTATTTGACACCGAGTCAAGTGTTGAACTACGTCGAAGCCCATGATAATTACAATCTCTTTGATTTGCTTCAAACCCTTCATCCTCATGAAGATAAAGAAGACTTAGTGAAGCGCTCCGAGCTTGCAACAGCTATGAATCTGCTCTTTCAAGGGATGACCTTCATGCAAGTCGGTCAAGAATTTATGCGAACCAAATTGGTTCCAACTGGCTCTGAAGGAGAACTCACTCATATGGATCGGGAACGGGCCATGAATTCCTACAATGCTCCTGACTTTGTTAACCAAGTGGACTGGGACTTCATCAGTCAGCATCCAGATTCTATCGCTTACATCAAACGCTTGATTGCCTTGAAAAAAGAACTTGCGGTCTTGTCACTTGAGACCTATGATCAGATTTACCGACAAGTCTTTATCCAGTCAGCTACGGACTGTGGTGGTCTGGTGATCTTTGAGTTGACGGGCGATAAGAAATACCTGGTCATCTTTAATGCCAGTGGGCTTCCTTATTACCTTCAAAATTCAGATCAGTTGAAGTTATTGGCTGGAAAGAGCCGCCACAAACGTCCATTTTATGTGGAGAATTTGACTGCTTCAATTTTTGAAGTAGCTGATCAAGCAGTAAAAGGTAAATAGGTATTCAAAAATAGCCCAAAAATCCTCTGAGTTCTAACTCAAAGGGTTAAATTGAAAATAAAAACTTTCCTTAGGTGAGTACGGACGTCAGCGAACTTCGAAGAAGTTCCATGACTTAGTTTTGAGCCTAGAGTCTCAAAACTCCCTAGTGCCTGAAATAATACAATTTCAGGCACTTTTCTCACGGCGGAAAGTTTTACTATTTTCTTGATCCAATCTAAAAATTAAAAGTCTTTTTCATTCTAGTAGAATCTCTTTACTTTTTCACTTTAAAATAGTTTTTCTACATTAAAACCCTCTGAGTTTCAAACTCAGAGGGTTTCTTTATTTAGAAGAACTATTCTTTGTATCTTTTGAGGAAGAACTGTCGTCTTCGGGATGCAATTCTTTGTAGCTTGGAGCCTTGAAGAGATCGACACTGGATTGATTGCCACGTTGGTGATAAAGGCTGGTTGATTTGTCGCCTTTTTCTTTTTCAATCTTCTTCAATGCTTTGAAGGAATTGGTGTAGGAGTAGTCATCTGGGTTTACTTTTCCAAGATCATCCCCTTTGAAGAAGCGGAGGAGGTCACCTGTCTGAATACTATCGCTGATCTTCAATTGCAGGTTAGCAGCTTCACGAATCTTATCCAAGTCTGCTTTGGTTTTATCATCAGGATTGGTGATTTCATCACCAGTTTTTGTATAGTAGGTCCGACCGCTGTAGCTAGTGTACTCTGGGGTTACAAAGTAGTTGGCTGAGCGGAAGGCAACGATTTGATTGTGATCAGGTGATAGCATGTCTTGACCAACTTGGAGGAATTTTTGGGAATCGATACCCAGTAAGTGTTCCAGGGTTGGCAGCATGTCGATCTCACCCCCATAGGTATCAATGATCCGACCCTCGTCCATGCCGGGAATGACGACCATGTAAGGGACCCGTTGCAGCATCGCATTGTCATAGCTTGACCAAGTTTCCGAATTCTTATCGAGCAAAGGTGCAAGCGAAGGATTGCGGGAGTTAGATATTCCATAATGATCCCCATAGAGAACGATGATGGAGTTCTTGTAAAGACCGGATTCTTTCAGGTAATCAAAGAAGGCTTTGATCGAAGAATCTAGATAGTTTGCAGTCGCAAAATAGCCATTGATGGTTTCGTCCTGCGTTTTGGCAAGAGGGAAGCCAAGATCATCTCCAGATAAGCTTGTTGTATAGGGATAGTGGTTGGAAACCGTAATGAACTTTGTGTAGAACGGTTGTTGTAAGCGTTCAAGATATTTGATGGAATCCCTAAGCATATACTTGTCGTTGAGTCCATATTGGAAGGAGTTACTACTGTTTTGCTTAGTGAAGTAGCTGGCATCAAAGAAATAGTTGTAGCCCCATTGTTTATAGGCTGTATTTCGATTCCAGAAACTACCAGCATTTCCGTGGAAAACGGCACTTGAATTGTAGCCGTTTTTGGAAAGAATAAAGGGTGCAGCCTGTTGGGTATTGGTTCCACCATAGTTGACCATAAAGGAACCTTGGTTGAGTCCAAAGAGCCCCGTCTCAATCATGGTTTCAGCATCGGATGTTTTTCCGGCCTTGACTTGGTTAAAGACGTTTGAAAAGGCAAAGGTTTCGTTTGAATGGTAGAGTGAGTTTAAGAAGGGCGTCACTTCATATTCTTTGTCATTGACGTTTAACTTGTAGTCAATCAAGAATTGTTGGAAACTTTCCAAGTGAATGTAGATGACATTTCTGCCTTTTGCCATACCGAAGTATTCAGGGTTTGGCTTGGCATAATGTTGTTGGATATATTCTTCAACTGGCTTAAGATCCGCTTCAGAAGCTTTGGACCGTTCTTTATTAGCAGCGTAGGTCTGATTGGCACTGTATCCTAAAAAGGCAGGCAAACCTAAGGCACGAACCACATAGTAGTTGGAGAAGCCACGAGTCAAAAGCTCTGGTCGGTCAATCTCTGCTAAAAATAGATTGGCAGAAAAGAGCATGGCTGATAAAGAAGTGACTGCGAAACTCGCACGTTTATTGAAGGGACGATTGTCCATACGAATCCATTTCTTCAGGAAGAAAAAGGCTAGAATTGGGAAATCCAGAATGTAAATCACATCCCATGGACGGAACAATTCCAGTGCCGCAGCTCCTAAACCCGCAGATACTTTGCTCGAAGCCAACATGGTATTAACTGTGACGAAATCTGTAAATTCTCGATAATAGATGGAGTTCGAAATCAACCAAACAAATAAGAGGAGATAGATCCCAAAAGCCAAGCTGTAAAAAAGTTTAGTCCGCTTGACATAGAGAGCCAGTCCGATTAAAAGGAGGCTGATCGGTAAGGGATTGATCACCGCTAGGAAGGTCTGATAAGAACCTTGAATATCTAAATTAAAATCAACTGTATAAGCCCACATGGTTTTGAACCAATAGAGCAACAGAAGGGTCAAGACAAATCCTAGTCTGGTACTCATGAAGTTGAGTATCGAATTGGTAATTTTTTTCACAAAATGTTACTTCCTTGTCTTATTTCCTAAAAATTTTCACTTACAAGTATACCATATTTTTATGGAGAAATAAAAAAATGAGTGTAAATCGAAGGAAAGAAATCCTCTAGTAAGGGAGATGTTCTGAAGTATTCGATCAGGGAGAAAAAATGTCACAATAAATGTGGTTAAGAATTGGAAAAAGCATAGACTACAATATTATAGCTTTGTGAAACGACGAGAGTTTTGGTATAATAGAAGTTATGAAAAAACTCACTGTCAGTCGTCAAGTTGCAACAAAAATCAAACAGGGGCAATCACTTCTTGAAAAAGAAGATTTTGAATCGCTCCCTGCCTTAGACCAGCCTGTTCAGCTTCTTGCTGGGGACGGTCACTCTCTAGGGGTAGGCTATTTGTCTGAACAGAATAAAGGGATCGGCTGGTTTGTGACGAGTGAACTGCTTGCCTTTGATCTAGCTTTTTTCCAGGAGCTTTTTATAAGAGCGAAGAGTTATCGTAGCTCTTACTATGCTGATGCATCAACAACCGCCTTTCGTCTTTTTAATCAAGAAGGTGATGGATTTGGTGGTTTTACGGTTGACCTCTATGGTGAGTTTGTTGTCTTTTCTTGGTATAACGCTTATGTATTCCAGATCAAAGAGACTATTTTAGTGGCCTTTCAAGCAGTCTTTCCTGAAGTGAGAGGTGCTTACGAAAAGATTCGTTTCAAAGGTGTGGAATATGAGTCGGCCTTTGTCTATGGTGAGGAAGCACCCAAAGAGTTTCTCATTCTTGAAAACGGGATCTCCTACCAGGTTTTTCTAAAAGATGGCTTGATGACGGGAATCTTTCTCGATCAGCATGAGGTACGAGCTAGTCTTGTGGATGGCTTGGCTGCTGGTAAATCCTTGCTTAATATGTTCTCTTATACGGCGGCTTTTTCGGTCGCAGCGGCGATGGGTGGAGCAGTACAAACGACCTCGGTCGATCTTGCTAAGCGCAGTCGTGAATTGTCAGAGGCCCATTTTGTTGCCAATGGTCTAGCACTAGATGACCATCGTTTTGTGGTCATGGATGTCTTTGATTATTACAAGTATGCTAAACGACATGAATTGAGCTATGATGTGATTGTGATCGATCCGCCAAGTTTTGCCAGAAACAAAAAACGGACATTTTCAGTCGCTAAGGATTACCATCGCTTGGTCAGTGAAGCTCTTGAGATCTTGAATCCAGGTGGGATTTTGATTCTCAGTACCAATGCGGCCAATGTAAATAAAGAAAAATTTAAAAAACAAATCGAAAAGGGATTCCAAGGGCGTAAGCACCGCTATCTAGCGACCTATGGCCTTCCTGCTGACTTTCGATGGAACAAGAAAGAAGAAAGTAGTAATTACTTAAAAGTATTTACGATAAAGGTGGATGTATGAAATTAGTTGTTTCAATTATGCCTCGCACGCTGGAAGAGGCGCAACAACTAGATCGTTCGCGTTATGATGGCGCTGATGTCATCGAGTGGCGCGCAGACTTTTTAGATAAAAATGAGATCCTGACGGTTGCTCCTGCAGTCTTTGAAAAATTTGCTGGGCGAGAGATTTTGTTCACCATACGGACGCGTGGAGAAGGTGGACAGATTGATCTCACGAGTGAAGAATACCTGGCCATTATCCAGGATATCCAATCAATTTATCACCCAGATTATATCGATTTCGAATTTTATAGCCATCGTGAAGTTTTCGAACAGATGCTTGAATTTTCAAATCTGGTATTGAGCTACCATAATTTCCAAGAAACACCGGAGAATATGATGGAGATCTTATCAGAATTAACCAGCTTGTCTCCAAAATTGGTTAAGGTATCGGTCATGTCCCACAATGAGCAAGATGTGCTGGATTTGATGAACTATACACGTGGCTTTAAGACTCTCAATCCGGAGCAAGAGTATGTGACCATCTCGATGGGGAAGATCGGTAAAATTTCGCGTTTGACTGCTGATTTGACAGGTTCTTCTTGGTCTTTTGCCAGTGTTGGTGAAGAAAGCGCCCCTGGTCAAATTCCGCTTGAAAATATGAGACGGATTCGGGAGTTGTTGAATGAAGATTGATGGCTATACTCGGATGGCCGCTGTGATTGCCCGTCCTATTCGCCATAGCATCTCTCCTTTTATCCATAACCTAGCCTATGAACTAACAGATACCAATGCGGTTTATCTGGCCTGGGATATAGCTGAAGAAGATCTAGAAAGCACCATCGCTCAGATTCGTCATTTAGACATGCTGGGCGCCAATATTTCGATGCCCTATAAACAAAAGGTCCTACCTTTTTTGGACCAAATTGATAAATTAGCCCTAACGATTGGCTCTGTCAATACCATTGTCCAGAGAGATGGCAAACTCAAAGGTTATAACACCGATGGGCTTGGCTTTTTCCGTAGTTTGCCAAATGATTTTTCGATTCAAGGGAAAAATTTGGTTCTTTTAGGTGCAGGTGGTGCTGCGCTTGCTATCATCGCCCAAGCAATCAAGCTCGGGGTCAAACAAATCACGGTTTTTGTTAGAAAAGAGCGTTTGACCTACTACCAGGCTACTCTTGAGGGCCTCGAAAAGGCTTTTGCTTTTTCGATTCGGCTTGGGGCGATCGAAAATGATCAAGACCTACAAGCATCTTTTGATCAGGCAGACATGATCTTAAATGCGACGGGAGTAGGCATGGATGGTCACTCGCTTCCGATAGGTCCTCATCTTAGCTTTCCACCTCATGCCTTCATCGCAGATATGGCTTATTATCCTGCAGCTACCCCCTTTCTCAAGCTTGGGAGGGAGCAGGGAAATCGTACCTTGAATGGCTTGGGGATGCTTTTTTATCAAGCTCAAGCAGCTTTTGAATACATGACAGAAAAAAACTTTCCGACAGAAGCTGTTTGGAAGGCCATGACAAATGAATACCAGCAATTTGTTCATGAAACGAAGTTCTAAACAATACATGCTTAAACAGCATCCACCTGAAGGTGGGACCAGATTGATGACTTAAAGATCAGTCTGGTCTCCCTTTTTTTCGTTTTTAGAAAGACAAGTGCCCTATTTCATGATAAGATAGTTACAAAGAGAAAGCAGAAAGGAGATTCCCATGAAGGTAACAGTAGCCATTCCAGGACATCCCTATGAGATTGTGATTGAAAAAGGTGGCCTCAAGCGGGTTGGGACTTGGCTCCGCTCTCTTTGGGGAGAGAAAAAGGTAGCGATCATTTCAGATAACCACGTGGCCAAGCTCTATGCTTCTACGGTTGAGGCGAGTATCAAGGAGGCCGGCTTTCAGGTGGCGCACTTTGAATTTCTCGAAGGTGAGGAGCGGAAAAATTTGATCACTGTATCCAAGGTCTATGAATTTCTAGCCACTGAGGGCATGACGCGCAGTGATGGAATCGTCGCTCTTGGTGGTGGCGTAGTCGGTGATTTGGCTGGCTTTGCGGCTTCTACCTATATGCGGGGAATTTCCTTTGTTCAGATTCCGACTAGCTTGACCGCCCAGGTGGACTCTTCTATCGGTGGAAAGACTGGAGTCAACACCGCCTTTGCCAAAAACATGGTGGGCACCTTTGCCCAACCGGACGGTGTGTTCATTGATCCTGAAGTGTTGAGCACTTTGGGACACCGTGAATTAATCGAAGGAATGGGGGAGGTCATCAAGTACGGTCTCATCCAAGATACGGAACTTTGGCAAGAGTTGGAAACGATGGATGGCTCTGTCGAAAGTATTTTAGAGCATGCAGAGAGCATTATTTCTCATTCTTGTCTGGTCAAGCGCGACCATGTGGTGGCTGATGAGCTGGACAATGGGATTCGACTCTATCTCAATTTTGGTCATACCATTGGGCATGCCATTGAAGCAACAGCTGGCTATGGACAGGTCATGCACGGGGAAGCCGTTAGTATGGGCATGGTGCAGCTCTCCCGAGTCGCTGAAGAAAAGGGCTTGATGCCAAAGGGAATCAGCCAACAAATCGAAGAAATGTGTCGGAAATTTGGACTTCCCGTGGCCTATGAGAACTGGGATAAAGAAGCCCTTTATCAAGCCTTGACACATGACAAAAAAGCGCGTGGAAATAGCTTGAAACTAGTGATTGTGCCAGAATTAGGTCAAGCAGCGATTCATCAAATCCCTCTTCAAGAAATGAAGGACTTTTTAGAAAGAAAGGCATAAGGTCGTATGAGATATTTAACAGCAGGAGAGTCCCATGGACCTCGGCTAACCGCCATTATTGAGGGCGTTCCAGCAGGACTTCCCTTATCAGAAGAAGATATTAATAAAGAACTCAAACGCCGCCAAGGGGGCTATGGTCGGGGAGCACGGATGAAAATCGAGAGTGACCGGGTCGAGATTACATCGGGAGTCCGTCATGGCTTGACCATGGGTGGTCCGATTACCCTAAATGTGACCAATTTGGACCACCAAAAATGGTTGGAGATTATGAATGTGGCCCCGGTCGAAGAGAAAAAGAAAAATCTGCGAAAGATTACCAAGCCACGCCCCGGACATGCCGATCTAGTCGGAGGGATCAAGTACCGTTTTTCAGATCTTCGTAATTCTCTAGAGCGTTCTTCCGCTCGGGAGACCACGATGCGCGTCGCTGTTGGTGCCGTTGCCAAACGGATTTTAGAAGAAATTGGTGTGGAAGTAGCGAGTCACATTGTCAATTTTGGAGGAATCGAGATTGCCGTTCCGGAAAATCTAACTGTTTCCGAAATCAAGGAAAAGGCAGCGAAGTCGGAAGTTTCGATTGTTGTGCCAGAACAAGAAGAAGCTGTTAAGTCCTACATTGACCAGGTGAAAAAAGATGGTGATACCATTGGGGGAATTGTGGAAACCATTGTTGGTAGTGTCCCAGTTGGACTAGGATCTTATGTGCAATGGGACAAGAAATTGGATGCCAAAATCGCTCAAGGTGTGGTCTCTATCAATGCCTTTAAGGGAGTTGAGTTTGGCCTTGGGTTTGAAACGGGTCGCCTAAAAGGTAGTCAAGTCATGGATGAAATCATCTGGTCTAAAGAAGCCGGCTATACCCGTCGGACCAACAATTTAGGTGGTTTTGAAGGGGGCATGACTAACGGAGAGCCCCTTCTAGTTCGTGGCGTCATGAAGCCTATTCCGACTCTTTACAAACCCTTGATGAGTGTGGATATTGAAAGCCATGAGCCTTATAAGGCAACAGTTGAGCGGAGCGATCCAACGGCTCTGCCAGCTGCAGGTGTGGTGATGGAAGCAGTGGTGGCAACGGTCCTTGCTACAGAAGTGCTGGAAAAATTCTCATCCGATAACATGGAAGAATTGAAAGAAGCTGTTGCCAAGCACCGGGACTTTACTAAGAATTTTTAGAAGAAAGAGTTTTCCATTGGAAAAGAAAGTTGTTTATATAGCAGGTCTGGGCCTGATTGGTGCTTCCCTCGCACTAGGAATTAAGAGAGCCCACCCAAACCTGACCATTCTTGGCTATAATCGAAGTGAAGCGTCCCGAAACATCGCCCTTGAAAGAGGAATGGTGGACCAAGTAACAGATGATTTTGCCTTCTTTGCCCCTATAGCAGATGTGATTATCTTGGCCCTTCCCATCAAGCAAACTAAGTCTTATCTGGATATTCTGGCCCAATTGCCATTGAAAGACCAAGTGCTGGTGACTGATGTGGGCTCTACCAAAGCTGAAATTGTGGCCCATGCAGACCAAGTCTTTCAGGATCAGGCTGTTCGCTTTGTCGGAGGGCACCCTATGGCTGGTAGTCACAAGACAGGGGCTGCTTCTGCAGATGTCAATCTCTTTGAAAATGCCTATTATATTTTTACCCCTTCAAGTCAAACCAAGGCCGGCTCAATAGAGGATTTAAAAGAGTTGCTGAGTGGACTGGGATCTCGCTTTATCGAAATCAATGCGGAGGAACACGACCGGGTCACCTCCCAGATCAGCCATTTCCCGCATCTTTTGGCGACCACTTTGGTCGAGCAAGCAGTGGCTTATGGAGAGGAACATCCCCTGGCAAACCGTTTTGCGGCTGGTGGTTTTCGGGATATGACTCGGATCGCAGAAAGCGAGCCAGTCATGTGGACTTCAATTCTTCTGTCTAATCCTCAAGCGATTTTGGAGCGGATCGCTGATTTCAAAGAGCGCTTGGATCAGGTGGCTGAAACCATTCAAGCAGATAACCAAGAGGCCATTTGGACATTTTTCCATGAAGGGCGGAAGCACCGACAAGAAATGCAGATCCATCAGCCTGCTGGGCGCGATAGCGCCTATCATCTCTTTATCGATGTGCCAGATAAGGAAGGCGTCATTCTTGAGATTTTGCAACTTCTACAAGGGATTTCCTTGGTCAATATTCATATCAATGAAGAAAATCGCGAAGATATCCACGGGATTTTACAGCTAACCTTTCGACAGGCGGAGGATCAAAAGCGCGCCCAAGAGTTGATCCAAAAAGCAACGTCTTATACTGTACTGGCTCGCTAGGACTTCAGAAGGATTTGAAGTAGATGCTAGCTTCATTTAAGGAAAATAAAGGAAAAAACGGTATAATAGAGGTATCTTATCAGTAAAGGAGCCAACGAAATGGCAAATATTTATGATCTAGCAAATGAACTCTCGCGGACTCTGCGAGACCTGCCTGAATACAAGGCTGTAGTAGCAAGCAAACAAGCGATCGAGGCAGACCCAGAAGCAAAGGCTTTATTTGATGAATACCTAGCTTTTCAAAAACAATTGCAAGGTTTGATGCAGTCTGGACAAGTACCAACAGAAGCTGTCCAACAGGAAATGAAGGACTATATGGATAAGATTCAATCAAGTCCTCTTGTGACTGAATTCTTTACCAAACAGCAACAATTGTCCATTTATCTTGGAGATCTTGAAAAGATCATCTTTGAACCGATTGATGATTTATTTCAATAAAACTCTATAGCCAGAGCGATTTCCCAGCTCTGGCTTTTTGTTCGGAATCATTTTAAAGTCCCTCTAGTAGGCCATTTTTTCATTCGGATTTTCTTGAAAATTTTGGACAAAAATTGAATAACTGCCATATTTATGATAGAATATGAGGAAAAGCGCTCTGGAGAATGGAATGAAATTAGCAACCGGCAGCAAAGGGTTAAATGGAACCATCCGTGTACCGGGTGACAAGTCTATCAGCCATCGTTCGATTATTTTTGGAAGTATTGCCAAAGGGCAAACGATCGTTCAGGATATCTTGCGTGGAGAAGACGTTCTTTCTACGATTCAGGTCTTTCGAGATTTAGGCGTTTCTATTGTGGATGATGGAGAAGTGATCAGGATTCAAGGCCGTGGCTTTCATGGGCTGTCTGCTCCAGAAAATCCCCTAGATATGGGGAATTCTGGTACCTCCATGCGTTTGATTTCTGGAGTGCTAGCTGGACAGGACTTCTCGGCTACCATGATTGGAGACGATAGCTTGTCCAAGCGTCCCATGGACCGGATCGCCCAGCCTTTGCGTCAAATGGGGGGTGTTCTGGCTGGGCAAGGGGAGCGAGACCTCCCGCCTATAACCATTCAGGGAAATCCGCAGCTACAGCCTATTTCTTATCAATTACCTGTGGCTTCTGCTCAAGTCAAGTCTGCTTTGATTTTTGCAGCCCTACAGGCAGATGGCCAATCGACAATTATCGAAAAGGAAAAAACGCGTGACCATACAGAAGATATGATCCGTCAGTTTGGCGGACAGATTGATGTAGATGGGAAAACCATCACGATTCAAGGTGGTCAAGAGTTTACAGCTCAGACAGTTGTCGTTCCAGGTGATATTTCAAGTGCAGCCTTTTGGCTGGTGGCAGGTTTGATCGTTCCCAATAGTCGAATTGTTCTAGAAAATGTTGGGATGAACCAAACCCGTACAGGGATTTTAGATGTGATCGCGCAGATGGGTGGACAGGTGACGATCGAAAACCAGGATGATCTCGCTAAATCTGCGACCTTGGTGGTCAAAACTTCCAGTTTGACCGCTACGGTGATCAAAGGTGAGCTGATTCCACGTTTGATTGATGAATTGCCGATTATTGCCCTATTAGCCACACAGGCCAATGGCCAGACCATCATTGCCAATGCTGAAGAACTTCGAGTGAAAGAGACAGACCGTATTCAAGTCGTTGCGGATAGCTTAAACGCGATGGGGGCGAATGTTCAATCGACCCCAGATGGGATGGTGATCACAGGGCCAACTCCCTTACACGGTGCCCAGTTAGCAACTTATGGCGATCACCGGATTGGGATGATGGCCGCTATTGCAGCGCTTCTTGTGCAAGATGGCGATGTATATTTAGACCGTGCGGAAGCCATCAATACCAGTTACCCAAGTTTCTTCAATGATTTGGAGGACTTGCAAGATGCCTAAAATCTTACTAGGATTTATGGGGGCTGGTAAAACAACGATTGGCCGCTTACTGGACCCAAATTTTCATGATATGGACGCTGAATTGGTGCTTGAGCTAGGCATGCCCGTAAGTCAGTATTTTGCTACTTATGGTGAGGAGAACTTTCGTTCTCAAGAAACGGCTCTCTTAAAGCGCCTACTGCAAGAAGAAGGTGGAGTTATTTCAACGGGTGGTGGCTTGGTCATGCGTCAGGAAAATCTGGAACTTTTAAAAACCAACCCATACAATATTTTTTTAAAACTTGATTTTGAGGCCTTGTATCAACGGTTGCAGGCAGATAAGACCCATCAGAGGCCCTTATTTTTGAACCAATCTAAAAATGAATTAAAAGCATTATATGATTACCGCCTTCCCTTGTATGAGTCTTGTGCGACCCATACGATCGAGACGGGTAATCTAACACCAGAAGAAATTGCGGAGAAGATTCGATGCTTGTAGGATACTTAGGACCTAAAGGTTCATTTACCCATGGCGTAGCCTGTCATGCCTTTCTAAATGATGAATTGATCCCCTATGAAAGCTTGACCGAGCTCTTAAAAGCCTTTGAACAAGAAGCAGTGAGCGCTGCTGTTGTCCCAGTGGAGAATTCCATCGAGGGCAGTGTACACGAAACCATCGATTATCTCTTCCACCACGGGAACATTCAGACTGTTGCGGAGATTGTCTATCCCATCCAACAGCAACTACTCGTGGCTAAAAAAGACCGCCCCATTCACGAGATTTATTCCCATCCCCAGGCCTTGGCCCAAGGTAAGGCGTTTATTGACCGATATTATCCAAAGGCCAAGCTTGAAATGACAGCCTCGACGGCTTATGCAGCCCGCTATGTTTCCCTTCATCCGGAGAAAACAATCGCAGCCATCGCACCTTTGAGTGCAGCCCACGAGTACCAACTGTATGTGCAGCACAAGGACATCCAAGAGATGGCGGCGAATTACACTCGGTTTTGGATCCTAGGAAAAAAAGCTGTAGAAATGCCTACAAGCTTGCATCATACAGAGGACAAGGTCAGTCTTGCCTTGACCCTACCGAGTAACCAACCAGGAGCCCTCTATAAGGCCTTATCCACTTTTTCCTGGCGGAATATCAATATGACAAAAATCGAGAGTCGACCGCTAAAAACAGCGCTTGGGGAGTATTTTTTTATTATTGATCTCCTCATGGAAAAAGAAGAATGGATTCATTTTGCTTTTGAGGAACTTTCGGCTATGGAGATTGCGGTCAAAGTATTTGGCCAGTATCCAGTATATACAGTAAATGAGAAGGAAATAGAACAGTAATGAGTAGAGATTTGGAATATTTAACCTATCATGAAAAACGACGATTAGACTATTTACACTCCAATTATCATTATCTAAATGAACGTGAACAACTAGAATACAATTACCTTCTCAAAAAAAGCCAAGGTGCTTTCGTAGAGGAGACCGATACACCACGTACCTTTGAGGAAGAGGAAGTTCCAGATGAGCTAGAAGAAGTGGTCGAAGACCTTCCTGTCTACCAATCGCGCTCACAAAAGTCAAAGAAAAAGGCGGCCGTCCCTCCTCAAAATCAGCCAAAAAGACCTCGGAAAAAGGTTCGTGTCAAACGGATTCTAAAGTGGATTGCTCTCTTTTTCTTGCTCATTATCGGTGGTATGGTCTTTATGTTTGTGAAAGGCCTGAACAGTAAGCCAACAGGTCCAGATGCCAAGCCTGCTGTCGTTGAGAAATTTAACGGCAAGAAGTCACGAGACGGGGTGAATATCCTCATCTTGGGGACAGATGGTCGGATCGGTGAGAAGTCAGATGAAACCCGGACAGACTCCATCATGGTGGTCAATGTCAATAACAAAGAAGGCAAGATCAAGATGGTCAGCTTCATGCGGGATACATTGGTCCATATCGATGGGGTCAGCCAGCAAAATATTCCAGGGTATGACGGCTACTATGATCAAAAACTGAACACTGCCTTTACTATTGGAGAGCAAAACAATAACCAAGGCGCTGAATTGGTCCGTCAGATGCTCAAGGACAACTTTGACATTGACATCCAATATTATGCCATGGTCGATTTCAAAACCTTTGCGACAGCCATTGATACCCTCTTTCCAAATGGGGTTGAGATGGATGCCAAATTCTCAACGATTAATGGTGAAAAGGTCAGTGAGGTGGAAGTGCCTGACGATTTGAACATGAAAGACGGTGTCGTTCCGCAGCAAACCATCAAGGTTGGCAAACAACGGATGGATGGCCGGACCCTTCTCAATTACTCGCGTTTCCGTAAGGACGATGAAGGAGACTTTGGTCGGACCCGTCGCCAGCAAGAGGTCATGTCTGCTATCATGCATCAGATCAAGGATCCAACCAAACTCTTTACGGGATCAGAAGCTCTTGGGAAAGTCTTTGCTATGACGTCTACCAATGTACCTTTCTCCTTCCTATTGACAAATGGGATTGGACTGGTCGGTAGTGCCGGTAAAGGAATGGAACGCGTGACCATCCCAGAAAATGGGGATTGGGTCGATGCCTACGATATGTATGGTGGCCAAGGCTTGCTCGTCGATTTCGATGCTTATAAAAAGAAATTGTACCAAATGGGACTGAGATGATATAATAAGGGGATAGGAGTTTTGGACTCCACCCCTTTTAATTTGTAGAAAGATAGAAAACGATGTTAAAGAAAAATGAGATTGTAGAAGTTGAAATTGTCGATTTGACCCACGAAGGAGCTGGAGTGGCTAAGGTCGATGGCCTGGTCTTTTTTGTGGAGAATGCACTACCTGGAGAAATCATCCGCATGCGCGTACTCAAGGTCAACAAAAAGATTGGCTACGGAAAAGTAGAGGAGTACCTAGAAAAATCTCCTCATCGTAATGAAGAGCTTGATCTTGCCTATTTACGAAGCGGAATCGCCGACTTGGGCCACCTTGCTTATCCGGAGCAACTGAAATTCAAGGCCAAACAAGTCAAGGATAGCCTCTACAAGATGGCGGGAATCACTGATATGGAAGTGCCCCTGACCTTGGGGATGGACCATCCTGTCCAGTATCGCAATAAGGCCCAGGTCCCTGTCCGTCGTGTCAATGGTCAGGTCGAAACAGGCTTCTTTCGGAAGAACTCTCATGATTTGATGCCGATTGAAGATTTTTATATCCAAGATCCAGTGATTGACCAAGTTATTGTGGCTTTACGTGATTTGCTTCGTCGCTATGACTTAAAACCCTATGATGAGAAGGAACAGTCCGGCTTGATTCGTAACCTTGTCGTTCGTCGAGGACATCATTCTGGAGAAATCATGGTCATTTTGGTCACCACTCGTCCTAAAATTTTTCGAGTTGAACAGTTGATTGAACAAGTCATCAAGCAGTTCCCAGAAATCGTATCAGTTATGCAAAATATCAATGACCAGAATACTAATGCCATTTTTGGAAAAGAATGGCGAGTTCTCTATGGTCAAGATTACATTACGGACCAAATGTTGGGGAATAGATTTCAAATCTCTGGACCAGCCTTTTACCAGGTCAATACCGAAATGGCAGAGAAGCTCTACCAGACAGCCATTGACTTTGCGGAGTTAAGTGAAGAGGATGTGGTCATTGATGCCTACTCAGGAATCGGGACTATTGGTTTATCTGTCGCTAAGCATGTTAAGGATGTTTATGGTGTCGAAGTCATCCCAGAAGCGGTAGAGAATAGCCAGAAGAATGCTAGTATAAATGGCATCACCAATGCCCACTATGTGGCTGATTCAGCTGAAAATGCCATGACTAAGTGGAGTAAGAATGGCATCAAACCAGACGTCATCATTGTGGATCCACCACGTAAGGGCTTGACTGAAAGCTTCATCAAAGCCAGTGTTGCCATGCAACCTGAGAAGATTACTTACGTCTCATGTAACCCAGCAACCATGGCGCGTGATATCAAACTCTACCAAGAATTGGGATATGAATTGAAGAAAGTAC
>OATR01000101.1_pt1 | contig 40489 bp, 34 predicted proteins | sample 1476031 | NCBI WGS metagenome assembly OATR01 (sample SAMEA2579982, study PRJEB22360) | human gut metagenome | biome: human gut; feature: human-associated habitat; material: faeces | place: Denmark | collected 2008/2010
AATACGAAGAAAAACAAGTTAGTAAAAAAATAATAAGAAGCCACTATTACCAATGAAGCATTGAATAGACTCATCAGTTGTTTAGATTAAATTTATATATATGCATACTTCTACCGTACAACTGTCTAAAGAATTCATTTCAAAATTCAGAGCCAAAGAAGTTTAAGAAACCGAATATTCAATTAATAAAAAATATAGCAAGGTAGAGATAGAATTGGAAAAAAGAATATGAAGAAGATTTTGAAATCATTTAAGTTTTATATATTGTTAGTTTTTCTCCTACTAATCGGGGGATCGTATATACAGTATGAACTTCATACACGAGAAGTAACACAATTTATCAGTTGGAAACCTCGTCCTAAACTGGTTGCATCTCAATTTATAGGAGATGGGAAAGCAGTTGCGCTCCAATGGGAAACTCAAAAAGAATTGGATGAGGCTCTAGAGGCACAAGATTACGATAAGGAAATTTCTGTAGAGAGACCTATAGAAGGAAGCAATCGTGGATACTATATTGCACAAGTAAGCTACAAGTTAAGAACAGATGCTTGGACTCCTCGTTTTGATAGAAAGTATAAAACTCTCGGTGGTTCTCGTATTGATAGTATCAATAATAGGAGTAATAAACCTGAAAAAGGAGAATACTGGCTGATTGATATTTATGACACTGCAGATAATAAAATAAAAAAGAAAACTTTTGATATGTTCAAAGTGGTAAGAGATCTCAATAAAGATTATCTCCCATTGGCTACACATACTGGCTCTCTATATTATGATAAGGATGATCAAGAAACCTACCTTTCCATTGGTCTTTTAGTAGGATCGAAAGATAAATATGTGGTTAAGCCAGGCGACATTCATGTGGAAACGGAATTCAATACAAAAGTCGGCCTGATGAATGTTAAAACAGGAAAGATTTCACTCACAACATCATCAGGAAAGGAGTATGATCAACTTCGAGATGATGACCAAAAAAACTATAATGTAACCCATCCCTTTGAATCTAATCCGAAGTATAATTTTGAATCAAAAATTTCATTTTTAGATTCACGTTTAGAATATGTAATAGAAAATGATGAAGACAAGACGATTCCATTAAAGTCTGCTTACCCGAAAGTCTATTCTATTTTAAGTAAAGGGCATAGTGAGAGAACAGATGGAGACTATGAAAAGGGTGAGGAAGCCTACCTATACTTTCTTGGACAAGAAGATCTCAACTTTGATATAGATATTCTAAATCTGTTCTATCCAGTGGGAGGTTCGGATGACTTCAAACTATTTTCCTATTACAGGATTCCAGCAGAGTATTCAAAAGATGGTCAAGAGCATGTTGTGAAGAATCAGAAGGAGTTTTTCGAATATTTCAAAGAAAATCCAAAATCACTAGAATGAGATCGTGCATTTCGTATATTCCATAAGGAGGTTAGGCTATGAAGCCCAATTTTTTCAAACCATTAGCAGTAATTCCACTTTTTCTTTGTTGCCTGTTTCTTTCCAGTTGTAAGATCATGACACCGAGTGATTATAAAAAGGCTAAGGAAGTTGTCAGCAGTGAGCTTGCTAAGGTTGGTTTGCATGGGAATATTAAAATTAATCGTCTTTCCTGGCAGGCTTTAGAAATTCCAGGTTATAAAGTTGATTTTACTTATTCGGAGAAAACCTATGACGGTCAAACCGTACCTCTTGAGGTGCATGCTTTCTTACAAAATGACTGGTCTGATCCCTATGGACAAACCACTCCAAGTTATAAAGAAGTTTTTACAGAGCAGAAGACAGTACAGAAAAAAGAGTCCCAACTACTGGATAAGCTTAAAAAGCAGGATCTAGGCCTGACTTTCTCTTATTTTCATTTTCTTCCCAATGTTGATTCTTCTTATCAAAAGGAGGCTGCAGAAGAATTGGAAGAACTGGCAGCTCAAAATAGGCAAGAAGGAAAGAAAGATTTCGCAGGTTATTACCAGATTCCGTACACCACCCTTATTCAAAAGGGGATGGTTCGTATGATGATCCCAGTAGAAGACGATCAAGTCATCCAGGAAAAGGATTTAAAAGCTGCCGCTAAAAAGTTGGATGCTAGTGACCTTCCAGATGGTGATTATGATTTCTATTACCTGAATTTCAAAAATAAAGATCATGAATCTGTCTCTTATAATTTCAAAGTTAAGGATGGACAGGTTATGAAATTGGATTAGTAAAAAAGGTAAAATAGAAAAAAGATAGCTCAGGATGAAGGTTCCTGAGCTGTTTTTGTTATCCATTAAAGAAGAACAGGATACAAAAAGAGAACCTTTCGGTCCTCTCTTATTTGTTTAAACTTCTATGAATGAGTGTAGAAGTTTCTTCGTTAGGGGGTTGAAAGAAGTAATGACTGTTCCTAATGATACTATTAGTTATCAGTCAATTTCCGTTTGATTACAAGAGCACCTGCCAAGACAAGAGCACCTGTCAATACAAGTCCAGTTGCAACGACTTCACCAGTATTTGGTAAGAATCCTTTACGACCGCCTTTGTTGCCACCATTGTTTCTACCTTTCGGTCCAGTTGGATTTTCAGGTGTAGTGGTATTTTTAGGTCCTTCAGGTGTTGTACTTGGTCCTTCAGGTGTTGTACTTGGTCCTTCAGGTGTTGAAGTGGTTGTTGTTGGTTCTTCAGTTGAAGTAGTTGTTGTTGACTCTGGAGTCGTTGTCTCAGAAACAACTGGTCGTCCTTCTGGAGTCGTTGTTGTACTAGTAGTAGGTTCCTTTGTAGTGGTTGTACTAGTAGTAGGTTCCTTTGTAGTAGTACTAGTGGTGGATTCCTTTGTAGTAGTTGTACTAGTGGTAGATTCTTTTGTAGTAGTTGTACTAGTGGTAGGTTCCTTTGTAGTAGTTGTACTAGTGGTAGATTCCTTTGTAGTAGTTGTACTAGTGGTAGATCCTTTTGTAGTAGTTGTACTAGTGGTAGGTTCCTTTGTAGTGGTTGTACTAGTAGTAGATTCCTTTGTAGTAGTTGTACTAGTGGTAGGTTCCTTTGTAGTAGTTGTACTAGTGGTAGGTTCCTTTGTAGTAGTTGTACTAGTGGTAGGTTCCTTCGTAGTAGTTGTACTAGTGGTAGGTTCCTTTGTAGTAGTTGTACTAGTAGTAGGTTCCTTTGTAGTAGTTGTACTAGTAGTAGGTTCCTTTGTAGTGGTACTTGTTGTTGTGGTAGTCGAAGTTGTAGTTGTTGTCGTAGTTGTAGTTGCTGGTTTATTTGAAGTGTTTACAACTTTGATAACATTCGAATCATTGATCGGTTCTACTTTTGATGTATAACCATCAGGTGTATTCGTTTCTTCTACTGAATAAACAATCGGTTTACCATCTTTAATACCTGGCAATTTAGAAAATTCAGCAGACCAACCAGAAGCCTTCGTCAAGGTCTTAGTCATCCCTTCCAATTTTTGACCGTTTGCCAATAATTGAACAGTAATGTCTTTACGAGATGATTCACTATCACCAACCCATTCTTTTTGAACAGTTACTGTTTTATCTCCAGTTACCCAGAAGTTCAATTCTGTATTGTTCCAGAATGCTGGATCTTTCAATGGTGTTTTAATTTCATCAGCTGTTAAAGTAGCATCATTATCAACACGGATAGTTGTCTTAGGAATCAATGTTTGGTATTCAACGATTAATTCATCGCTACTTGCTGTTTTGAAAACATCACTTACGTCTGATAAATTCACAGTAAATCCGTTGCCATCTGCATCGAATTTAATATGTTTCCAGAAATCCCAACCTGAAGCAACTACTTGTCCACCTTTTCTAAGTGTGAATGATGGTTTCAAGTAAGTTCCTACAAAGAATTCATTTGCTTTGTGGTTAGCTGCTGGTTTGAATGTAATCTTAGAGTAATCTACAGCTGGAGCTTTGATTTTATCTGAAACTACTGGGTTTGTGATTGCTTTCTTTTGGCCATCCCCATTGACACGGATAAACCAAGTAGTTAAATAATAGTCATCTCCAACATTCATCCAAGCATAGTTTTCTGAAACATCTAATTTGAATGTTTTTGAAACATAATCACCTGTACGATTATACTTATTCAAAACAGACTCGAACACTCCAGGTCCATCAGGACGTGTAATGACGACTGATTCTGAACCTACTCTTGAGGTAGCGGTTTTATTCCCAGGATTTCCTGGTGTGTTATCCCATTCTGCTTTGTATGAGAAGCCACCTTTTACATTTTGGTTCATGGATTCGATTGCTTTTTTGAAAGTAAAAGTAATCTTTTTGTTGGTCATCGTAATCGTAGCGACTTCAGCACCATTAGCTTGTAATGATTGCGCTGCGACTTCAGTGATATTGACACCTTCTGGAGCATCGATGGTGAACGTATCCCCTTCTTTAACAGATTTACCAGTCAAATCCCAGTCAAATGAAAACGTAACTTTTTGTCCACTTGCCTGAGCTTTCAAATTTGAAACTACTGGTGTTACAGTGGCTGCACTGACAGGTTTAATTACTGATAAACCCATTGCTACCACACTGATCATAGCTACAATCATAGCTATTTTCTTGTAGATAGATTTCAAAATATCCTCCAATCTTTTTCTTGTTCAATCCCCCTTGTTTTTCCACATAGTGACAAATAGATGTGCGATCGTGTAACAGTAAAAATTTCTGACTTTGCTCCGTAAATCAGTTATTTGTTCTATATGATCAGTAGTAGAGTAGATTATTTTCAACAGTTCAAAAATTTTCTTCCACTACCATATTCATCTTGAAAGAACCTTCCATGGGCCTAACAAGATGCAAAACTTCCCCACTAACCTTGACTGTTTCGATCAAAAACATTGGGTTATCACAAGTATAGTATTAGCAATGATAATCAATCTCCTAATAGCGAATAGGATTCAATCCCATCAGCTATTCAGATCACAATCACCATCATTATAATTATATGCTTTTGTATGCACAAGTCAAGCTAAAAGCAACAAAATTATATAGAAATGTTCATGTTTACAGTTTCCTCCTTTGCCCCTTTATTTCCCGCCATTTTCGCCTTTCGTGATATAATAATCAGATAAGAAAAAGAGGAGACCAAAAGCTAGATGATCACTTCAAAATACGATTGGCAATTGGCTGAGCCAAGTGCAGATGAGGCTTTTTTAGCCCTTGCTAAAAAAGCAGGCCTGGAAGCATCCGTAGCAAGCTTACTGTATGAGCGTGGCATTCAGACCAAAGAGGATTTAGAAGACTTTTTAGAACCCAAGTTAGAGAACCTTCACGACCCTTATTTGCTCCATGATATGGACAAGGCAGTGGAGCGTATCAGACGGGCCATCGAAGAGTACGAGCAGATCCTGGTCTATGGAGACTATGATGCAGACGGGATGACCTCGGCCTCCATTATGAAGGAAACCTTGGAGCAGATGGGAGCAGAGGTGCAAGTCTACCTACCCAACCGCTTCACAGACGGCTATGGTCCCAATGAGAGTGTCTACAAATACTTTATCGAGCAGCAAGGCATTTCCCTGATTGTTACGGTGGACAATGGTGTGGCGGGCAATCAAGCCATTGCCATGGCTAAGGAAATGGGAGTGGATGTCATTGTGACCGACCACCACTCGATGCCGGAAGTCTTGCCAGATGCTTATGCGATCGTCCATCCGGAGCATCCAGATGCGGCTTATCCCTTCCGTTATCTAGCAGGTTGTGGTGTGGCTTTTAAGCTGGCCTGTGCCCTCCTAGAGGAAGTACCAGTTGATCTTTTAGATTTGGTAGCCATCGGGACCATTGCTGACATGGTGAGCCTGACAGATGAGAATCGAATTCTGGTCAAATACGGCCTGGGTGTTCTCCAACATACCCAGCGCATGGGCTTGCAGGAGCTCTTCGAGATTGCGGGGATTCGTCCGGAGGATATTAATGAAGAAACAATTGGCTTTCAGATTGCTCCTCGTCTCAATGCCCTTGGGCGTCTCGATGACCCTAATCCAGCCGTCGAACTCTTAACAGGATTTGACGATGAAGAGGCGCACGAGATTGCCCTCATGATTCATCAGAAGAATGAAGAACGCAAAGAGATTGTCCAAAGTATCTATGACGAAGCCAAAGCCATGGTTGACCCGAGCTTATCCGCCCAGGTCTTAGCTAAAGAAGGCTGGAATCCTGGGGTTCTTGGCATTGTTGCCGGCCGTCTACTAGAAGAGCTTCATCAGCCGGTCGTTGTTTTAAGCATAGAGGATGGACGGGCTAAGGGGAGCGCTCGGAGTCCTGAGTCGGTCAATATCTTTGAGGCTCTCGATCCTCACCGGTCGCTCTTTGTCGCCTTTGGAGGACATGCCGGTGCTGCAGGGATGACGCTCGAGGTGGACCAACTCCCTGCCTTGTCTAAGGCCCTTACCGACTATATTGCAGAGCAAGAGATTGATCTCAGCAGTAAGTCCAGCTTAGCCATCGACGAGGAACTGCATCTAACCGATCTCTCGCTTGAGACCCTGAAAAGCTTTGAACGCTTGAGTCCTTTTGGCATGGACAATAAAAAGCCCGTCTTTCTGGTCCGTAATTTCAAGGTAGAAGGGGCGCGCTCGATGGGTGCTGGCAATGCCCACTTGAAACTCAAAATTTCTCAAGAAGATGCGACCTTTGAGGTGGTTGCCTTTGGTTTGGGAAGCTTAGAGTCGGAATTTGCGCAAGTGCAAAATCTGGAGCTAGCTGTGCAGTTGTCGGTCAACCAATGGAATGGCCAAACAACCCTTCAACTCATGCTGGTTGATGCGCGTGTGGATGGCGTGCAGCTCTTTAATATTCGCTCCAAAACGGCCAGTCTCCCCGCCGGTGTTCCTGTTCTTGACTTTACCAAAGAATTGCCAAATCTAGCAGGCGCTTCCGCTGTGGTGGTTGGAAATATCCCTGAGGATTTAGAGGAACTGCGTCACATCTTTCAAGAACATAATTTCCAGGCTGTGTATTTCAAAAATGAAATCGCCAAAGCCTACTATCTGACAGGTTACGGCAGTAGGGACCAGTATGCCAAGCTCTATAAGACCATCTACCAGTACCCAGAGTTTGATGTCCGATACAAACTCAAAGACCTAGCAGCCTATCTCAGGATCCAGCAGATCCTTCTGGTCAAAATGATCCAGATCTTCCAAGAGCTGGGCTTTGTGACCATTGAAAATGGGATCATGAAGGTCAATAAAGCTGCAGAAAAAAGAGAAATCTCAGAAAGCACCATCTACCAAAACCTCAAACAAACTGTGAAAGAACAGGAGTTGATGGCCCTTGGAACGGTTCGCGAAATCTACGACTATCTGACTGGACAGGACTCATGAAAAAACGTCTAAAAATTACACTCTGGCTCACTCCCATCCTGCTTTTTTGTCTCTATTGGCTGGGAATCTACCTGAGTCTCAAAAATCCCATGGAGGAGATTGTCTACTCTGAAAATGGTGGTGTAGTGTGCAATTTGATGGTCAAGCCCTACATACAAACAATCGGAAGTGATCGCTTATGGGATAAAGCAGAAGGGTTTAAAACGATTGCTTATCCTAAAAATATTGTTGGTGAAAAAGAGTATTTATCTGTAACACTTAATAGTGATACACCAGATTGGTTCTATATGTATGAGTATGATTTAGATAATAATGCTACGATATACAGTAATTTTAAATACGACTCCTCCCAGAAAGTCTTTTACCAAACCGACCTCTATCTAACAATCGATGAAACAAACTACGAGGGCCAACAACTCCTTGATCAACTTGCCATCTATGGCAAAGACCGTACTTGGCTTCGAAACCAAAGCAAGAAAGTTGTTGAACAATACATTCTTGGTACTTGGTTTAAGAATGGAAGTTCCCGTTATTCCTTGAAAAACTTGGGGGATATGAAAATCGAGTACAACAAATTGTTAGAAGAATAGTAAACCTGTTTCCAATCCCACATCATTTTTCAGATGTAGGATTTTTGCATTTGACGCGGAGACTTGGGCAAATGATTTGGCAAAAATGATGCAAGTTAGTAGAATTCATGGTATAATGGAATGTAAAAATTTTTAGGAAAGAAAGTAAACCATGAATTTAAAAGATTACATTGCAAGCATTGAAAATTATCCGCAAGAAGGGATCACTTTCCGTGATATTAGCCCTTTGATGGCTGATGGAAATGCCTATAGCTATGCGGTTCGTGAAATCGTTCAATACGCGACAGACAAGAAAATCGACATGATCGTAGGTCCTGAGGCGCGTGGATTCATCGTTGGTTGCCCGGTTGCTTACGAGTTGGGTGTTGGTTTTGCTCCGGTTCGCAAGCCTGGTAAATTACCACGCGAAGTAATCTCTGCTGACTATGAAAAAGAATACGGTGTCGATACCCTCTGCATGCACGCAGATGCGATCAAACCTGGCCAACGCGTCCTCATCGTTGATGACCTTTTGGCGACTGGTGGTACAGTCAAAGCAACCATCGAGATGGTTGAAAAACTTGGTGGAGTGGTAGCTGGATGTGCCTTCTTGATCGAGTTGGACGACTTGAAAGGTCGCGATGCGATCGGAGACTACGACTACAAAGTCTTGATGCATTACTAATATAGTCTATCATTATAACTAGATACAGAAAAACCATAATTGAAAACTATAAGCTCCTATCATATAATGTTAGTTAAGAACTTGTAAGATGGGAGCTTTTTATGCCAATTACACTAGATAAAAAATTACCAGCTGTTGATATTCTTCGTTCCGAAAATATTTTTGTCATGGATGATGTTCGGGCGACTCACCAGGATATTCGGCCTATGAATGTTCTCATTCTTAATCTCATGCCGACCAAGGTTGCGACAGAAACGCAGCTCTTACGCCTCTTGGCCAATACGCCCTTGCAGCTCAACGTAGAATTTCTCTACATGGCGAGCCATGAATCCAAAAATACAGCAGCAGAGCACTTGGAGAGTTTCTACAAGACTTTTGAGGACATCAAGGACAACTACTATGATGGCTTAATCGTGACAGGAGCACCGGTTGAAAAAATGGACTTTGAGGATGTAGATTACTGGGAGGAGTTGACCCAGGTCTTTGAATGGTCCAAGCGTCATGTCTTTTCTACCTTGCATCTTTGTTGGGGAGCCCAGGCCGGTCTTTTCTACCGGTACGGGATTCAAAAGGTCGAACTCTGTGACAAGCTATCTGGTATCTATGACCAAGCGGTGGTCCGCCCTGATAGTCTTCTGATGCGAGGCTTTGATGATCGTTTTCTTGCACCTCATTCTCGCTATACGGATATTCCTTTGAAAGAAGTCCTTGAAAAGAGCAACCTTCAAGTGATTGCGCAGGGCAGTGAGGTTGGATTGTCCATCATTGCCAGTCCGGACATGCGTGAAGTCTACAGCTTTGGCCATCTAGAGTATGATCGTGATACGCTAGCAAAAGAATATTACCGCGATGTCAAAGCAGGCTTGGATCCAGATCTTCCAAAGAATTATTTTGACCACGATGATGCGAACACAGAGCCTCGCATTCGTTGGAATCTAGCAGCGACGACCTTCTTTAGTAATTGGATCAACTATGCGGTTTATCAAGAAACACCTTACCGCTTGGAAGAATTAGAAAAAGATATTTCATTTTATGGTTACCTATAAAGGGGAAGTATGACATATTCACAAGCATTTAAGTCTGGCAACTTGGTTCTTCCAAGTGCCTTGCTTTTTCACTATCATGACTTGTTCGACCAAGCAGATGACTTCTTGGTTTGGCAGTTTTTCTTTCTTCAAAATACCACAGGTCAGGATGCACTGACACCTAATCAGATTGCTCAACACCTGGGTAAGACTGTGACAGAGGTCAACCGAATCATGTCCAATTTGACCACAAAAGGCCTTCTGCAATACCGGACTATTGAGCTCAACGGCGAGATTGAGGCCATCTTTGATGCGACCATTGCCTTGGAGCGATTGGATGATCTTTTGGAAGCAAAAACGCAAAGCAAAGCCCAAAGCACACCTGCAAAAGGCAATGTCATCAAGGACTTGGTAGAGACCTTCCAACAAGAGCTTGGCCGGCTACTAACGCCATTTGAAATCGAAGATTTGACCAAGACCGTGCGCGAAGACCAGACAGATCCTGACGTGATCAAGGCGGCCCTACGTGAAGCTGTCTTTAACGGGAAGCCTCACTGGAAGTACATTCAGGCTATTTTGCGAAACTGGCGCAGTGAAGGTATCAATAGTCTTGTCCAAGTAGAGGCGAAACTACAAGAACGCGAGCAAGCCAACCCACGCAATGTGACCGTATCAGACGATTTCTTGAAAGCCATGGATTTATGGAAGGATTAAGAGGAGACAATTGATCAAATGAAACGGGGAGACAAGAAAAGACCCAGACGATTTAGATGGCTCTATCCGACTATGTTAGTGGTCGGATTGTTTTTATTGTTTGGTGTGGTCAGCTTTTACTACGTACGAACCAACCTATTAGCTTCGGGCTTGTACCCAGTAGAGGAGAGTCTGGTGGAGGCTGGTTATACCAAAACGAAGACAGGCTTTCGCAAAAAAGAGGCCAATGTGACCATTGACATCCAGTGGAATGCAAAAACAAAAGTATTTGATAAGAATCACTATCGTTTTAAGGCTCATCAAGAGACAACTTTCTGGAAGAAAACCTATGTGGATAAGGAAACGCTTGAAAGCTTAACCAATGGCCAACTATCTAACCAATATGGTTTTGTGCATTACACCAAGGTTAGTCAGAAAGATTGGCTAAGGGTTTCTCCAAGACTGGTAGCTCACGCCGGAGGAACAGTTCGGGGAAAGGAGTACAACACGAAGTATACCAACTCCTTAGAGGCTTTACGGCAAAACTACAATCTCGGCCATCGCTTGTTTGAAATGGATTTTAATTTGACTAGTGACAAGAAATTGGCTGCAGTCCACGATTGGCACCATTATGGAAACAAAGATGGTGTTGCTCTTTCTTCGAAAGAATGGAAGAAATTTCAAGGCTATGGTTACCCAGAAACACCAAGTCGCTTTACGACCATGCTGATAGGGGATGTGTTTGATCAAATGCTGATCAATCGGGACATGGTGTTGGTTACCGATACCAAATCGATGGAAATCCCTAAGGAAGATAGGATTACACAATTTAAAGAACTTGTTTCAGAAGCAAATAAGCGGGACAAAGAACTATTGGATCGTGTAATTCCACAAATTTATCATCAGGAGATGTTCGGAGAAATCGAAGCGATTTATCCTTTCAAACATGTCATTTATACCTTGTATGCGTCACCGGATAGTGCAGAAGAGGTACTGGATTTTATTTCCAAGCACAAGGAAATTGAAGCGGTAACTATACCTATCGATGATTCTAGATTAACTCCTAAGTTTATCGAACAGGTACATCAGCTTGGGAAACGGGTTTATGTTCATACGATTCAAACCTATGAGAATTTAACTAAGTATGCGGCGATCAATGTCGATGGCTTTTACACTGGCTTATTGACCCCACAGGATATGGCCGTGTATGAATCCGTATCGAAATAAAACAGAAAACTAGCCCTTTCATCAGGCGCTAGTTTTTGCATTTATAAATAGTCGGAGTAAGCTTTTTCGAGTCTAGCAAGGAGTTCTTGTTTTTCCTCGTCGCTTGCGAAGGAAGCCTGGATGGCATCGACATTGTGTTGGTAAAAGTCAGTTTCCTTGGTATGGAAATGCTGATGATAGAGGGCGTATTCCTTGGTGAGGTCGGTATCAGATACGGTTCGGTTATCGGTATTGATGCTGATCCGAGCTCCGGCTGCCTTCATCTTCAGATAAGGGAAATCTTCTATAGTCGGTGCGGCTTTTGTTTGAAGATTACTGGTCAGGCAGAGTTCACCCGTGACCCCATTGTCAATAAAGGATTGGAGTAAGGCTGGTTCGTGAGACAGAGCTGTCACGTGGCCATTGCGTTTGATGCCAAATGCAATCGATTGGGCTACAAAGTGTGGGCAATGACACTCACCCGCATGAAGCGTCATGGGCCGATGGTAACTCTTGACTTGCTCGATTAAAGGTCGAATATCTTCTGGAGAGTAGTTGTGCTCATCCCCGGCAAAGTCAAACCCGACAAATTCTTGATCTCTGACCTGGTTGGCTTCTGCCAGAATGCGAGAGGTGAGTTTTGGATCTGACTGGCGCATGCCACAGACCAGGGCTTTTGCAATAATGCCAAATTCATCCTGGGCTTGGCGCAGACCATCGCAGACAGCATCGATAGTTTCTGGGACGGTAAGTCCTTGGTCCATGGACAATTCTGGGGCAAAACGAACCTCAATGTAGAGGACATTCTCCAGAGCTGCTTGCTTAGCGACATCGTAAGCAGCAAGGCTCAAGGCTTCCTTGGTTTGAAGGAGAGGACGAATGTAATCAAAGGCCTCCAAATAATCCAAGAGATTCTCACAGTGGGCAGGTGCGGTGACATGGTGCTTGAGCTCTTCATCGCTAGCAGGGAGGTCAATATTGGCCAGGGCTGCCAATTGGCGAATAGTCGGAAGAGACAAGGAACCGTCTAAGTGACAGTGAAGTTCCGTCTTTGCCAAACTATGAAAATCGATCGTGGACATTGTTTTCTCCTTCAAATTGTATTTTTTCTATACTATCATTTTGACCAGAAAAGTCAAGTAGCGTTCGTGTAGCAGATTTTTGAAAGGGAGTCTGATATTTGATATGCTAGAAGTAGCTTAGTAAAAAGGAGAAATGAGATGTCAGACTATCAATTACCAGAAGTATGGGAAGCACCGAGTCAAATGGGAGGAGCCTGGGGTGGCTTGAACCAACCAACAGCAGGTGCCCGCTTTGAACAAACTCTTCCAAAAGGCGACCAGCCTTTCCAACTCTATACCCTTCCAACCCCCAATGGGATCAAGGTGACCATTATGCTGGAAGAACTAAAAGAGCTTGGGGTGGATGCAGGCTATGACGCTTACCGTATCAAGATTGGGGATGGCGACCAATTTGGTAGTGACTTTGTGGCCATCAATCCAAACTCGAAAATTCCAGCCATGTTGGATCAATCAGGTGACCAAGCCGTTCGGGTCTTTGAATCTGCCAATATTCTCTTGTATTTAGCAGAGAAATTTGGACAATTGATTCCGACAGATCCTGCTAAACGGACAGAAATGCTCAACTGGCTCTTCTGGCAGACGGGTGCAGCACCATTCTTAGGAGGAGGTTTTGGCCATTTCTTCCACTACGCACCTGAAAAAATAGAGTATGCCATCAACCGCTTTGCTATGGAAGCCAAACGCCAATTGGACCTTCTGGACAAGGAACTCGCAACTAAAGCTTATATCGCAGGAGATGACTATACCATTGCGGATATCGCCATCTGGTCTTGGTATGGCCGTCTTGCCCAAGACAAGGTTTGGGATCGTGCAGGGATTTTCCTAAATGTGAAGGAATACCAGCATTTGCAAGCTTGGACAGAGAAGATTGCTAATCGCCCAGCAGTGCAACGTGGCTTGGAAGTGGACTATAAGGAAATTGACTAAGGTCTAGTATCGGCTTGTTGAGGATGATTGCGAGAGTTTCCGCCGTGAGTATAGCACATGAAACGTATAAGTTTCATGTGCCCGGAAGTTTTGAGACATTAGACTCAAAACTTAGTCATGGAACTTCTTCGAAGTTCGCTGACGTCCGGACTCACCTAAGGAAAGTCTAAAATAATACCTTTCCATAATAGACAAGGAGCCGTCGCGCCTTTTTTTAATGATGCAAACATGGTATACTTAAGGATGAAATAAAAGTATAGAAAGAAGCACATGGAATTTACAAAATTATCAAATCGCTTGGACTTGGTAGCTAGCTTCGTCCCAGCCGGAGCACGTCTGTTAGATGTAGGAAGTGACCATGCCTATCTCCCAATTGCCCTTTTGCAAGAAGGAAAAATTGAAGCTGCCATTGCTGGTGAGGTTGTTGAGGGCCCCTACCAGTCTGCCCTTCAAAATGTCGCCGATAATGGTTTAGAGGACAAGATTGAAGTCCGCCTAGCTAATGGCTTGGCCGCATTTGAACCAACGGATAGTATTTCTTGCATCACTATTGCAGGGATGGGCGGACGCTTGATTGCCGATATCCTAGCGGCAGGTCTTGAGAAATTAGCCGGTGTCTCTCGCTTGGTCTTGCAACCCAATAATCGGGAAGATGAACTGCGGGCTTGGTTAGTAGACCATGATTTTCGCATTGTCGATGAAGCCATCTTGGAAGAAAATGAGAAGTTCTATGAGATCCTTGTAGTGGAACACGGTTCTCAAGAGTTGTCAGCCAAGGAATTGCGCTTTGGTCCCCATTTGATGCTGGAACAGGCCCGAGCCTTTGTCCAAAAATGGACCAAGGAAGTAGAGAAATTAGCCTTTGCTTTGGAGCAGGTTCCTGTTGAGAATCAATCTGCGAGAGAATCGTTAGAAGAGCGCATCGCCCAAATCAAGGAGGTTCTACATGTTAGCAAGTGAAGTTATCAAACGCTATGAAGCTTACTGTCCTCAGGAACTTTCCATGGAGGGAGATGTCTGTGGCTTACAGGTCGGCACCCTGCAAAAAGACATCAAGAAGGTCATGGTGGCCTTAGATATCCGCGAACAGACAGTGGCAGAAGCTATTGACCATGGGGTGGACTTGATCATCGCCAAGCACGCGCCCATTTTCCGTCCTATTAAGGATTTGGTTTCCGATCGGGCTCAAAATCAGATCTATATCGATTTAATCAAGCATGATATTGCGGTCTATGTCAGCCATACCAATATTGATATTGTCCCAGATGGTCTCAACGATTGGTTTTGCCAGCTTTTAGACATTGAAGATACAGAGCCCCTCAGCATGACAGGAGAAGGACTCGGAATCGGCCGTATCGGTCGGGTAGCTGCCCAAACCTTTGGCCAGTTGGCTCAAAAGGTCAAAGAAACCTTTGGGTTAGATGCTTTGCGCTTAGTTGATTATGACCAGGCGGATCTGGATCGGGTCATTGAGCGCGTCGCTATCTGTGGAGGAAGTGGCCAATCCTTTTACAAGGATGCTCTCGCTAAGGGGGCTGAGGTCTACATCACAGGAGATATCTACTACCACACAGCTCAAGACATGCTGAGCGATGGTCTCCTGGCCTTGGATCCAGGTCACCATATCGAAGTTCTCTTTGTGTCAAAACTAGTCGAAAAACTCAATCAGTGGAAGTCTGAAGAAGCGTGGGAGATCGAAGTGATTGGCAGTCAAGCCAGCACCAATCCTTTTTATCATATCTAAGGGGTTATCATGAAAGTTGCTATTATCGGTGCAGGGATCGTAGGATCCACTGCAGCCTACTATTTATCAAAAGAAGCACAAGTGGATGTGACCGTCTATGATCACGGAGTTGGGCAAGCAACCAAGGCAGCGGCTGGGATCATTAGCCCTTGGTTTTCTAAACGGCGAAATAAGGCCTGGTATCGTCTGGCTCGGCTAGGAGCTGATTTCTACCAAGAATTGGTAGAGGACCTGGCCAAGGACGGAATCGAAACAGACTTTTACCTGCAGACGGGTGTCTATCTCCTTAAGAAAAAGGAGGAGAAATTAGACGAACTCTATCAGTTGGCGTTGAGTCGACGGGAAGAATCTCCCTTAATTGGAGACTTATCGATTTTTACTACAGAAGAAGTGGCCCAACAATTCCCAGGTCTGCAAGGCTTTGAACAGCTCCTTTATGCCTCAGGTGGGGCCCATGTAGAGGGAGCTCTTCTAACGGAAACTCTTCTGAAAGCAAGTGGCGCAAGAGTGATCAAGGAAGAGGTTGCCCTCTCAATCTCTGATCACGGCTATCAGATTGCAGGAGAAAGCTATGACCAAGTCATCCTAGCAACAGGAGCCTGGTTGAGGCAGGTACTCGAACCACTTGGCTACCAAGTGGATGTCCGTCCGCAAAAAGGACAGTTGAGGGATTATCAGCTAGACCTAGATACGGATCATTATCCGGTGGTTATGCCAGAAGGAGAGTTGGATATCATTCCCTTCCAAAAGGGCAAGATCAGTATGGGAGCCACCCATGAAAATGAGATGGGCTTTGACCTGAAGGTGGATCAAGCTCTGCTCAATCAGATTGAAGAAAAGGCCTTGGCCTACTATCCAGAACTAGCTCAAGCGACAGTCGTCGAGGAACGCGTGGGAACCCGGGCCTACACCAGTGACTTTTCACCCTTTTGGGGAGCTCTTCCTGATAAAGCAGGCCTCTATGTCGCTAGTGGCCTCGGTTCATCTGGTCTTACAACAGGTCCCCTCATTGGTTGGCACCTGGCCCAACTAGTGGCAGGAGGAGACTTATGCCTAGATCCAGCAGATTATCCAGTTGAACAATATGTGAAGAAGAGAGTGGGACAGAAATCGGTATTTCGTTAGAATTCGATTTCGTCGTCCCACCTCCGCACAGCTTCAACAGTCTGGGAGACTGTTGAAGGTTGCAGATAAAGGAAACATAGTTTCCGTCAACATAGGGCATCTTTGAAGCTTAAAAAGCGAACAAAGACTTAGGATACTTGCTTCGCAAGTTCTATCCGCCACCTCAAAGCAGTGCTTTGAGCACTCAACCACTGCGTCTTGCTCGACAATCCAAAGATAATTGAGAGGCTAGGATTTCTGTCCCACTCTCTTTTTTTCGAAAGATCTTCCTTCATTCGGCTAAAAATAGTAGAATAGAACCAGTGAATCAACAAGAAAATGGGAGTTGTTATAAATTGGTTTCAATCGCAATCCGTGGTCTTACAGGCCTTTCTTGCGGGATTGTTTACATGGGTCTGTACCATTGTAGGGTCCGCCATCGTCTTTTTCTTCAAGCACATTAGTCGAAAATTACTGGACATCATGATGGGCTTTGCGGCAGGTGCGATGATCTTCGTGGTAGTTGAGGAGTTGATCCCAGATTCACAGACCAATGGCAACACAGACGTGGTAACCCTGGGGCTTATGGTCGGCTTTGTCATTATGATGATTCTAGACGTCGCTTTGGGATAAATGAGATCACCTTGTAACATAGATGCAAGGTGACTTTTTTATATAAACATGATAAAATAAGAGTAATGACTACGTAGAAAGGCCTAACATTATGAAAGGTATTATTTTAGCTGGTGGCTCAGGTACTCGTTTGTATCCTTTGACTCGTGCGGCTTCTAAACAGTTGATGCCCATTTACGACAAGCCAATGATTTACTACCCATTGTCAACTCTTATGTTGGCAGGGATCAAAGAAATCCTGATCATCTCAACTCCGCAGGATCTTCCTCGTTTTGAAGAGCTTCTTGGAGATGGTTCTGAACTCGGCATTTCTCTCTCTTATGCGGAACAACCAAGTCCTGATGGCTTGGCCCAAGCCTTCATCATTGGGGAAGACTTTATCGGTGACGATCATGTAGCCCTCGTTCTTGGAGATAATATCTTCCACGGAAATGGCTTGACAAAGATGTTGCAACGGGCAGAAGCAAAAGAAAAAGGGGCGACTGTCTTTGGTTACCAAGTTAAAGACCCAGAACGTTTTGGTGTGGTTGAGTTTGATGCGGATATGAACGCCATCTCTATCGAAGAAAAACCAGAACATCCGAAGTCTCACTTTGCGGTGACAGGACTTTACTTCTATGACAATGATGTGGTCGAAATTGCCAAAAACATCAAACCAAGTCCTCGTGGAGAGCTTGAAATCACAGATGTTAACAAGGCATATTTGGAGCGTGGAGATCTCTCTGTGGAACTCATGGGCCGTGGTTTTGCCTGGTTGGATACTGGAACCCACGAAAGCCTCTTGCAAGCTTCTCAATATATCGAGACCGTTCAACGCTTGCAAAATGTTCAAGTGGCCAATCTTGAAGAAATTGCCTATCGCATGGGCTATATTACTAAAGAACAAGTTCATGAATTGGCGCAACCGCTGAAGAAAAACGAATACGGACAATACTTGCTCCGTTTGATTGGAGAAGCTTAATGACAGAACAATTTTTCGGAAAAGAATTAGCAGCACGTAAAATCGAAGCCATTCCAGGTATGTTGGAATTCGATATTCCCGTTCATGGGGACAACCGTGGTTGGTTTAAAGAAAATTTCCAAAAAGAGAAGATGCTTCCTCTTGGCTTCCCTGAAAGTTTCTTTGCAGAAGGTAAGTTGCAAAACAATATTTCATTCTCTCGTAAGAATGTTTTGCGTGGCTTGCATGCAGAGCCTTGGGATAAGTACATCTCTGTGGCAGATGAAGGTAAGGTCCTTGGAACTTGGGTAGACCTTCGGGAAGGCGAGAGTTTTGGGAATACCTACCAAACCGTGATTGATGCCTCTAAAGGGATCTTTGTCCCTCGTGGTGTTGCCAATGGTTTCCAAGTTTTGACGGATAAAGTAGCTTATACATACTTAGTCAATGACTACTGGGCATTGGAACTCAAACCAAAATACGCCTTTGTCAACTACGCAGACCCAAGCCTAGACATCCAGTGGGAAAACTTGGAAGAAGCAGAAGTCTCAGAAGCAGATAAGAATCACCCACTGCTCAAAGACGTCAAACCCCTAAAAGCAGAAGATTTGTAAGAATGAGTCTTGCATAGCAGTATCGCGACTGCAAGGAGAGTTATAAGATCGTTCCTGCCCTAGTGGAAACAAGATTGCCGTAGGGAATCTTGTAGGAAAATCCGGAGACTTCGGCTCCGGATTTAGCCATGAAACCGAAGGGTTGCTGGTGTCCCTCACTAGCTAAAGGAACAATCCAGAGAAAAAATATTTGGAGAAAAAATGTCAGAATACAAAAACATCATCGTAACCGGTGGCGCTGGTTTCATCGGTTCAAACTTTGTTCACTATGTCTATAACAACCATCCAGATGTCCATGTGACAGTTTTGGACAAACTTACTTATGCTGGCAACCGTGCCAATATCGAAGAAATCCTTGGGGATCGTGTAGAGTTGGTTGTGGGAGACATCGCTGATGCCGAATTAGTCGACAAATTGGCTGCCAAAGCAGATGCTATCGTCCACTATGCGGCTGAAAGCCACAATGACAACTCCCTCAAAGATCCATCTCCATTTATCTACACCAACTTTGTCGGAACTTATACACTCTTGGAAGCGGCTCGTAAGTACGATCTTCGTTTCCACCACGTGTCAACAGACGAAGTGTATGGAGACCTTCCATTGCGTGAGGATCTTCCTGGACATGGTGAAGGTCCTGGTGAAAAATTCACCGCAGAAACTAAATACAACCCATCCTCACCTTATTCATCAACTAAAGCTGCTTCAGACTTGATCGTGAAGGCTTGGGTACGTTCATTCGGTGTCAAGGCAACGATTTCTAACTGTTCAAACAACTACGGACCATACCAACACATCGAAAAGTTCATCCCACGTCAAATCACCAATATCTTGTCTGGCATCAAGCCGAAACTATACGGTGAAGGGAAAAACGTCCGTGACTGGATCCACACCAACGACCACTCAACTGGTGTTTGGGCTATTCTTACCAAGGGTCGTATCGGTGAAACTTACTTAATCGGTGCTGACGGTGAAAAGAACAACAAGGAAGTGCTTGAATTGATCCTTGAAAAAATGGGTCAACCAAAAGATGCTTACGATCGTGTCACAGACCGTGCTGGTCACGATTTGCGTTACGCGATTGATTCAACAAAATTGCGTGAAGAATTAGGTTGGAAACCACAATTCACAAACTTCGAAGCAGGTTTGGAAGAAACGATCAAGTGGTACACCGACCACCAAGATTGGTGGAAAGCTGAAAAAGAAGCTGTCGAAGCTAACTACGCGAAAACACAAAAAGTTTTGAAATAAGGAAGAAAGTCCAAGTAGAAAATTTCTTGGACTTTTCACTCGTTTTCAGTAAAAGCGGATGTATGATATAATGGAACATATTAGGTTTCAAATAGGAAGGATAGGATATGAATCAAAAAGATTGGGTCGAGTACTTTGAAGCGGTCAATGGCCGTAAGCCAAGTATGCAAGAATTTCAAGAAGCGCGTGAAAAGGGTGAATTTGTCATTGAAAAGACCAATACACCAACTCAAGCAGGAGAACCTGTGACTATCGCTCCACAGCCACAAATGCAACCAAGTGGTCCTGCAGGCCATAGCCAACCGGTGCCAAGACCAAAAGGAGCAAAATTCAGCTTCACTAAGAAAACCTTCATCGGTCTATCCATCGCAGGACTTGTCGCAGTGGTTGCTGTAGTTTGCTTCTTTTTCTTCTCAAGTGGACCAAGCCTAGATGGCGTTTGGGTTCGAAATACCGATTCGAGTCCGGTCACTTATGAACTCACTGGAAAGAAACAAAGGGTGAATGGTGAAAAAACAGTTGATGATGTCCTCAAAGGAAATGAAGCAAAAAAAGAATTTGAAACAGCCCTCTCCTTGTTAAATTCAAGTGAAATCCATACGCTTGCGGATGTAGACAAGAAATTTAACTTGAAAACAACAGAAGTCATCATTGTCAAATACGATAAGCATGTCACTTATAATTTACTTCAAAAAGATGGTTCAAATGTTATCTTAAAAGACAGTGTATATGATTTAAGAAGTTATTCATCTAATTCGACAACTTTTAAAGAAGGTCTTGTTTATCACAAAGTTGAAACTCCTAAAGTTTTGGTGGGTAAATGGAAAGTTACGTCTGATGAAAGTGATGAAACAAGAAAGGTTACGATTACCGATCATGGATTGATTTCCAGTGATTCTGGAACAAGCCAAGCTGCTTTCTACCCGATGGCAGATAAAGATTTTCTAGATGGCAAATCTGAAAAAAATAAATCAACAGATAAAAAAGTTCAAAAACAATTTGAGAACATTAAAGAAGAGATTGAGTCAGAAGGCTATCAAGTAAAGAGTGAAAAGGACGTCTATAAACAAGTAGGGTTAAATTATTACTTCGTATCAGTAAATGGTGGAAAAAATATTCTTGTCTTAGATAGTAGTTATCACGTGAATGCCAAGCTAGAAAAAATGAAATAATGAGAGGACCGCGAGGTCCTTTTTGTTTTTCATCATGAATTTCCTAAAAAATGTTCTGAACTCCCTGATTTGTGGTATACTATGACTAGTTTTTAGGGAAATGATTTTTTAGGAGGATGATCATGAATCAAAAAGATTGGGTCGAGTACTTTGAAGCGGTTAATGGTCGCAAGCCAAGTATGCAAGAATTTCAAGAAGCGCGTGAAAAGGGGGAGTTTGTAGTAGAACAAAAGGATGCATCTGCTCAAACAAGCAACAATCAGGCTCGTAGTCAAGAAGCACCTGTTGCACCTACATCACCTCTGATTCCAGAAGCTACATCCTTCGCTCAAGAACAGTCATATCAGAAAATTTTGCAACCTGTTCCGGGGAAGAGAAAACCCAAGTTGTCTTTCAATAAACCAACAACGTTCGGTCTGGCCGTAGTCGCTATTGTTACGGCACTCACTCTTATTTGGATCTTTTTCTTTACAGGGACAAAAAATCTGGATGGAATTTGGCTTAGCAACACGGATTCGATGCCAGTAGTTTATGAACTAAATGGAAAGAAAAAGAAAGTCAATACAACTCATCTGATCGAAAAAACGATCGAAGGAAAAGAAGCTAAAGATGAATTTATTCAGAAACTTTCTAAATTAAACTTACCGAATATGCAGACGCTAAAGGATGTCGATAAAAAGTTTCATTTGAGTACCAAAGAAGTAGTCATTTTTAAAACGGAAGGTTTAGTATTTTATAATTTGCTTCAGTCTAATGGGACAAATGTCATCTTCTTTGATGATTTAGCGGACCTAGCCTACTATACATCCAATTTGTCAGAATTTAAGAAGAGAGCTGTTTTCCAAAAAATCGAATATCCTGACGTTTTGGTTGGAAAATGGAAAAACGTGTCTAATACTGACGATCATTTAGTTTTTCAAATAACGAAAAATGGCGCATCGAATACGGATGTCACTGCTATTTATCCACTTGTAGATACTGATCGTATCAATAATAAGAGTGGAAATTCCCATTCTTCGGATGATGAAATAAATGCTGAATTTGAAGAGGTTCAAAAAGAGATTAAAAATCAAGGCTACACAGTGAATAGTGCTAAGGAAGTATATAAAGAGGCTTATACTCATTCCTACATTGTACCTGTAGATGGAGGGAAGAAGGTTATTGTTCTAGATAAAGACTATAATTTTAAGTCGATGGTGGAAAAAGTGCAATAATGAGAGGACCGCGAGGTCCTTTTTGTTTTCTAAACTTCTGATTTAAAACTATTCAAGTCTGAGCTAAAATATGGTAGAATAAATAAGATATGTCTGAGGTGTTTGAATCTTTCAGACGAGTACAGTTATTGGAGTTAAACATGCAAAATAGACCGATTATTATTGGTGTTACTGGTGGTTCTGGTGGTGGAAAAACTAGTGTATCTCGTGCCATTTTGGCGAATTTTCCAAATGAAAAGATTGCCATGATTGAGCATGATTCTTATTACAAGGATCAGAGTCATTTGACCTTTGAGGAGCGGATCAAGACCAACTATGACCATCCGTTTGCCTTTGATACAGATTTGATGATTGCACAGATCAATGAACTGTTAGCAGGTCGCCCGGTGGACATTCCAACCTATGACTATGCTGCGCATACGCGTAGTAATAAGACCTATCGTCAGGAACCGCAGGATGTCTTTATCGTAGAGGGGATCCTTGTTCTTGAAGACAAGCGCCTTCGCGACTTGATGGATATCAAAATTTTTGTGGATACCGATGATGATGTTCGGATCATTCGTCGGATCAAGCGAGATATGGAAGAGCGGGGCCGGAGTCTTGATAGCGTTATCGATCAGTACTTGGGTGTGGTGAAGCCCATGTACCATCAGTTTATCGAACCGACTAAACGCTATGCGGATGTCATTATCCCGGAAGGTGTCAGCAATACTGTAGCAATCGATCTGATTACAACCAAGATTGAAAAAATCCTCCGAGAAGCGCGTGAAGGTTAAGACAAAACAGTGATAAGGACATGAGCGGATCTTATCTATCTAAATAATAGAGAGTGCGAAGAGAATTTTGAAGAAAATCACTCAATCGCACTCTTTTTGTCACTTTCCAACTTAATTTTTGAGCAAAGATTTGGTATAATGAAAGGTATGAAACAATCGGAAAAAGAATCACAATACCAGCTCTTGCTGGCTCAGATAGATGCTCTCTTAACGGATGAGACCAATGCTTTGGCCAATCTATCCAATGCTAGCGCACTCTTGAATCAAGCCCTGCCTCGTTCAGTCTTTGCGGGTTTTTATTTGTATAACCAATCTGAATTGATCTTGGGACCCTTTCAGGGTGGGGTCTCTTGTGTTCACATCGCGCTTGGAAAGGGTGTCTGTGGAGAAGCAGCTCAAAAGCAAGAAACCATCATCGTTGAGGACGTCCACCAGCATGCCAACTATATTTCCTGTGATAGCCGGGCCATGAGTGAGATTGTGGTGCCCATGGTCAAGGATGGGCAACTCCTTGGGGTTTTGGATCTAGATTCAGAAATAGTCGCTGATTATGATCAGCTGGACCAAGCCTATCTCGAACAGTTTGTCTCTCTCTTGGTTGAAAAGACAGACTGGGATTTTAAGATGTTTGGAGTGAAGAGCTAATGTATCAAGCCTTATATCGAAAATACCGGAGCCAGACCTTTGGCCAATTGGTTGGCCAGCAAGTGGTAGCACGGACATTGAGACAAGCAGTGGAGCAAGATAAGATCAGTCATGCCTATCTCTTTTCTGGTCCTCGTGGAACTGGGAAAACCAGTGTGGCCAAGATCTTTGCCAAGGCCATGAACTGCCCTAATCAAGTCAATGGAGAGCCTTGTAACGAATGCTATATCTGTGAAGCCATTACCAATGGGAGCTTAGAAGATGTCATCGAGATCGATGCGGCCTCCAACAATGGGGTCGATGAGATTCGTGATATTCGCGACAAATCAACCTATGCGCCAAGTCTTGCTAAACACAAGGTCTACATCATCGATGAAGTGCACATGCTCTCTACTGGTGCCTTCAATGCTTTGTTAAAGACATTGGAAGAGCCAACGGAAAATGTCGTCTTCATCCTCGCAACAACGGAGTTGCACAAAATTCCTGCGACGATTCTATCACGGGTGCAACGCTTTGAATTCAAATCGATCAAACTGCCAGATATCGTTCACCATTTGGAAAGTATCTTAGCCAAAGAAGGCATGTCTTATGAATCAGATGCTGTGCAGATTATAGCCCGGCGTGCTGAAGGTGGTATGCGGGATGCCTTGTCCATTTTGGACCAAGCCTTGAGTCTAACAGCAGGTAGTGAGTTGACAACAGCGATTGCTGAAGAGATCACCGGCTCCATCAGTCTTGCTGCTCTTGACCAGTATGTAGCTGCGATCCTAGCTCATGATGCGACAGCGGCGCTGGACCAGCTCGCGATTATCTTTGATAATGGGAAGAATATGGCCCGTTTTGTCACGGACTTACTTCAATACCTGAGAGATCTCTTGATTGTTCAGACAGGTGGAGAAAATACTCACGCTAGTGACTTGTTTGTGGCTAATCTATCGGCAGATCAAGCGCGTCTTTTTGCCCTGATTGATCAGGCGACGACTAGTCTAGCAGATATCAAAAATAGCTTGCAACCGCGCATTTATACGGAGATGATGACCATCAAATTGGCCGAAATGACGGGACAAACTGCTACGTCGGCCACTGTTGAAGTGCCTTCTAATGTCTTGGCTCAGCTAGAAGAGCTGAAGAAGGAAGTCGCTCAACTCAAGCAAGAAGTGGCCCAAGCCGGAGACAATCTGTCTAGTTCCAAGCCACCAGTAACCCGCCCAACCAAGTCTAATAAGGCTTACCGGGTCGATCGAAACAAGGTCAATGCTATCTTGCAAGAAGCGGTTGAAAATCCAGAACTAGCACGGACCAACTTGATCCGTCTTCAAAATGCTTGGGGAGAGATCATCGAAAGTCTAGGAGGTGCTGATAAAGCCCTCTTGATCGGATCTCAGCCAGTTGCTGCCAATGAGAACCATGCGATTTTGGCTTTTGAATCGGCCTTTAATGCTGAACAAACTATGAAGCGGGACAACCTCAATACCATGTTTGGCAATATCCTCAGCAATGCTGCCGGTTTTTCACCTGAGATCTTAGCGATTTCTTTGGAAGAGTGGACTAAGATTCGAGCTGAATTTTCATCTAAAGCGCGTGGACAAAAGGCTGAAGTGCCCACAGAAGAAGAGAGCGTCATCCCAAAAGAATTCGATTTTTTGTCTAATAAAATTACCGTACAAAACGATTAACTCATGAATTTTTTATAGATTCATGGTAGAATAGTTCTATGAATAGAAAACAATTTTCAGTGTTAGCAGTCTTTACTGCTCTAGAAACCTACTTTTTCAATGAGGCGACTATGGCTGGTCACCTGCTGTTTGCCCTCTTTTGGGTTTTCTTGATTTTGCGCAATCTCCAAACAGCCTATGTGGTAGAGAAAATTGCCAGTGCCATTGAAAAAGAAATCAACAAAAAAAGCCGAAAATAAAGAAAACCTTTTGAAAATGGAGTATCACATTTTCAAAAGGTTTTTTCTGATTCGGTGTACCCTGTAACCTGTCGTTTATGGTATACTAGTTCTATGCAAATTTTCACTGATCCTATGAGTCTAGGGGTGTTTTTACAAGTGCGTGAAGGAGTCCAAGTCTTTCTATAGGTGAATAGAAAATAAAAAAATATTTTAGGAGTGTGAAAAATAAATGTCTAAAATGAAAAAAATAATTGCGATGGTTCTTTTTTCTCTTGGTTTGGTTCTGATTGCGGCTTGCAGTAGCTCTCCGGCTAAACTGGAAGGCAAATGGAAAGTCCAAACGGGCGATAAGAAAAATGGTGAGCTTGTTTTTACAAAAGATACTGTAACAGTTGATGGTGAAAAGTATCCCTATAAACAAAAGTCGATTGAAAGAAAAGAGGGGATTGTATACTACAAAATCGAACAAGATGGTGAGTCTTATTCAGTGATTTTCCCAGATCCGAATAAAAATATTGCCATCATGATTCAACCAACTTCAAAAGACAATGATTTGAGTGGCCTCTTGCTCTATGCCATGAATAAAAAAGAGAAACCAAACTACGAAGAGTATGCCAAGAAATACTTGAAATAGACTTGGGTGAGAAGATAAAAATTTGAAATTATCACTGCGTCTTGCTCGACAATCCAAAGATAATTGAGAGGCTAGGACTTTTGTCTCAGCCTCTTTTCTTTACTTGTTTTCACCATTTGGTCAAGGAGATTTCTCCGCTATTAAGCCAGATTTCTTTTTTCTTGTCCAGTTGGACCAAGAGTTGGCCGGTATCGGAGATGTCTTTGGCAATGCCTTGATAGGTCTGTTGGTTCTGCTCAAAGGTGACAGTTCGTCCTAGGACTAAGGAGCGCTCTTTATACAGGTAGACCAGCTCGTCGACATCCGTTTGGAAAAATTCCTTCCAGATTTCGCAGATGAGGCTATTCCGAGTGATGGGGCATGGCCCTTCAAATAAGGAACCAGCCTTGGTTTTTAGCTCTTCTGGGAAAGTAGAGATAGCCATATTGAAGCCAACTCCAATAATGACATCCGTGACAAGACCAGTCTCGATGGACGTGATGGCTTCTGTTAAGATACCGCCAATTTTCTTTTCACGGTAATAAATGTCATTGACCCATTTGATAGAAACATCTATCAAGGTCAGGTTTTTAATCGCTTTACAGATAGCTGCAGCGACCATGAGGGTATAAGGGGGGAGCTCCGCAGGTGGGAGTTGGGGCTTGAGATGAAGGGACATGTAAATACCACCTTGATCTGGACAGTAGTAGCGACGGCCAAATCGTCCCTTCCCTGCAGATTGAGAATTGGCTAGGTAGAGCGTTTTGCCTTCACGATTGGCTTCCATTCCTAATTTGGCATCCAATTGAGTAGAGCTACAATGTTCGTTTAGAGAAACGTTCAAGTGGGTGTTGCTTGCGATCACTTCAGGTAGTAAAATGTCACCTGAGATGAGTTTATAACCTTTCTTTTTGAGGGATTCGATGACGACTCCCTCTTTTTCCAAGCGTTGGATGGCTTTCCAGATAGAAGTGCGAGAAACGCCTAACTCCTTGGCTAGTTGCTCTCCGTTGACGTAGTTATCCGCTTGGGATAGGGTTTGAAAAAGAATTTCGTGTGTTTTCATAGGACCTCCTAGCGACTGCTGTCTCGAATCGTCAGTTTGGTGGCTAATTTGACCATATAGGGAACACTTGGTTGGGTTCCTTGAAAGGTTTGCCATAGCATCTGAATAGCTTGCTTGCCCATTTCTTCTGTGTAAACCGTGACGGTAGAGAGGGCAGGGTAGACATACTTGGCGATCGAAGTATCATTGAAGGAAATGATACTGACGCGCTCGGGAACAGCAATGTGATGTTCCTGGAGGGCTCGAAGAGCCCCGACAGCCAAGGCATCACTGGCCATGAAGAAGGCAGTTGGCAACTCGTTTCCTAAGCCTTGGATCAGCTGCTCCATCAGTTGGTAGCCAGATTCAGTCGAAAATTCTCCAACCGCGACAAAGCGTTCTTGGTAAAACCCTTTTGCGGTGAGGTATTGTTGAAAGGTCCGTTGACGCGGATCCATCTGAAGCGGTGTCGCATCAGCAGTCTGTTCTTGGCCAACCAAAAGCCCGATTTCCTCATGCCCTTTTTCAAGAAAGTGATCAAGAACCATGATAACAGAATCTTCTAGATCTGTCGTCACACAAGAATGCCTCAGATAGAGGGTGTTGCTATCGACAAAGATCAAGGGCTTGCCGTAGCTTTCCAGATCTTGAATGGTCTTGGGACTGAATTTCCCAAGAGCGATGATCCCGTCTGCCTCTTGCATCAAGGACCAATCATCCTTGCTGAAGATACGAATGATCTCATAGCCCAATTCTTGGGCCTGTCTTTCCAACCCTATCCGGATGGCGTAGTAGTAGAGATCGTCTAATTCTTCTTCGCGCGTGTACCATTCAAAGATAACGATTTTATGAGAGTCTAGACCCGCTTGAGGAATTTTTTTTCGGCTTTTCTTTTGGTAATGCAGGTCCTCAGCGATGCGAAAAATCCGATTGCGCGTGTCTTCACTGACGGACAAGGTCTCATCCAGATTGAGGACACGAGAGACGGTCGACTGTGAAACCCCTGCTTTTTCTGCTATGTCTTTAATCGTTGCCATAGTTGTTCCTTCTTTTGCTTGTTATCTAAAGTATACTCTAAATACCAGTAAAAAGAAATAGATTTTACTAAATGTTTACAGGTCTGAATGAGAGAGGAAAGATTATAAATAAGCGAATTAAAATAATAATTCAGCATATTTAATATACGAAATCGTTTACATTACGATTGAATAATGGTACAATATATATTGAAAGAAAGGAGGTCGCTTTATGAAAAAAATTATTTATCCATCTGCGGCCCTACTGGCAGCCTTTACTCTTTTGTCAGTCCAAACGGCAAAGGCAGATACAACTCAAGCAGCGGATCAAGCCAATGATCCGTCAGCAACAGTAGAAGAGGTGGTGGCTTCTCCAACTCCAGAAACCACCACAGAAAATCAGGGAGAAGTGGCCGAAACGCCGAATACAACAGACCGTGCAGCCACCCCTGCAGCCACTCCAACGGTAACATCGACAGAGACGACATCTCCTGAAGTGGAAAAATTGATTGAAAACATGCCACTTAAACAAAAGGTCACTCAAATGATTATGCCGGATTTCCGTAAGTGGCAGGAGGCGAATCAGGAGTCACCTCAAGATCTGACTAAAGTTAATGCTGAAGTAGCGGAAGCTATTGATAAATATGATTTTGGGGGCGTTATTCTTTTTGCTGAGAATGTGAAAGAAACCAAGCAGACCCTAGCTCTGACCCAAGATATGCAAAAGGCAGCTATTGAAAACAAGGCCAATAACGGGAAGATTCCGCTATTGTTAGCGATTGACCAAGAAGGGGGGATCGTCTACCGCTTGGGAACAGGGACAGCCCTTCCCGGAAATATGGCGCTCGGGGCCACTAATGATCCCAAGCTAGCCAAAGAAGCTGGCCAAATCATCGGTCGTGAGTTATCTGCTCTCGGTTTAAATGTTGATTTTGCACCCGTGCTAGATACCAATAACAATCCTCAAAATCCTGTGATTGGTCTTCGTTCTTTCTCATCTGATCCAAACCGAGTTGCTTACTTAGGTATTCCGATGATGAAAGGAATTCAAGATTACAATGTGGCTGTGGCAGCCAAGCATTTCCCAGGTCATGGAGATACAGCGGTCGATTCACATACAGGTCTCCCATTGGTGGACAAATCTCTTGCTGAGCTAGAAAAATTGGAACTCCTACCATTCAAAAAAGCTATGGAAACTGGGGTAGATCTCTTGATGACGGCTCATATTCAGTACCCTCAGATTGAAAAAGATCAGGTCGTGTCAAAAGAAACGGGTGAGAAAATCTATGTCCCAGCGACACTCTCTGATGATATTTTAACGGGCTTGGTACGGAAGAAATACGGCTATAAGGGTGTGATTGTCTCCGATGCCATGGGAATGGATGCCATTGCTAAAAACTTCGGTGAGGTCGAAGCCGTGAAGATGGCCATCAAAGCAGGAGTTGACCTGGTCTTGATGCCAGCTACTCTTCGTAGTAAAGCTGATTTGACTAAAATTGATACCATTGTCAATGAAGTAGTACATGCGGTTGAAACCGGTGATATTTCAGAAGATCGCTTAAATGAGTCGGTTCGCCGGATCCTGACCCTCAAAGAAAAACGTGGAGTCCTGAATTTTGATCCAAGTGCTCGCACACCTGAAAAAGCTGAGGAAGCGGTAGGTTCCAACCTCAATCGTGATTTGGAACGTAAGATTGCTGCTGCAGCAGTGACAGTTGTAAAAAATGAAGACAATACCTTGCCATTTAAGGTTCAAAAAGGGGACCATGTTTTATTGTTAGGAGCTTTTGAAAATGAAGTTCCTGGATTAGATTTGGGAATGCGTCGCTTAATTGCTGATGGAGTTCTGCCAAAAGATACCTCCTTTGTAGCTAAGAATTTCACCAAAGAATCTACCCTTGGTAGTCTAAAAGAAGATCTAGAGAAAGCCACTCATATCGTAGTGATTTCAGAGATCGGTTATGAAGGCCAACTGGATAAAGATTTCTGGCGGACTAAGATCCCAACGGAGATCGTCAAGTATGCTAACAACAACCATAAGAAGGCAGCTGTCCTTTCTATCTCTAAACCTTATGATGTAGCTAACTATCCAGCAGCCAAAGCCATTCTAGCAGTCTATGGTAATAAAGGAATGGATCCAACGGAATCCCTCAAACCAGACAATGCCTTTGGTCCGAATATTCCTGCAGGTGTGGAAGTCATCTTCAATGGTAAGGAACACATAGGTACTTTACCGGTGGATATTCCAAAAATTGTAGATGGGAAAATGTCGAAAACAGAGTATGCCTACCGCATTGGTCATGGCCTCTTCTATCCAGCACCTGCTCCATTACCGACACCAGAAGCTCCGGATCCAACTCCACCAACACTCGATCCAACCCATCAGACAAAACCAGTAGTGGTTGGAAACACCGGAACACAGGTCCTTGCTAGCAAGCAAGAAAAAGTTCGTCCTCTTGATGGTCCACAAGTCACTCCGATTTCTGTGTCACATGACACTGCTCAGGCTCCTGCCAGTGTATCCGATAGTCCTGCTTCATCGGTATTGCCAAAGACCGGTCAAACCGAGAACCTCCTAGCCCTTATGGGTGTCAGCCTCTTAACCTTCCTTGGATCTTTTGTCTATCCGAGAAAGAAAAATTAAGGAATTTAGAATCTCAATTGGATGATCTCCTAATTGAGATTTTTTAGTAAAATTTTACTAAAATTCTCTATTTGCATCCAATGCATCTCTTAACCTATCTGATAAAGAAAAACCGAATTTATCAAGAGATTTTTTGTTGTTAATTTTTTCAATAAAATTTTACTAAAAATGCTTGAAAACAGTTATTATATTGTTTATAATACAGGTATAAAAACGTTTACAAAATCATTAAAGGAGTTCCCTATGGCTACACCCATTACTCGTCAGCAATTACGTGATCGCTTTCAAACCCTTTTTGGACTAGAAGCCGACCATACCTTCTTCTCACCTGGTCGGATCAATCTGATTGGTGAACACACAGACTACAACGGAGGACACGTCTTCCCGGCTGCCATTACCCTTGGGACCTATGGAGCTGCAAGAAAACGTGAGGACAAACTCTTGCGTTTCTTTTCAGATAACTTCAAAGACAAGGGGATGATTGAAGTCCCATTGGACAACCTTCATTATGAAAAAGAGCACAACTGGACCAACTATCCTAAAGGCGTGCTCCATTTCCTACAAGAAGCTGGCCACGTCATCGATAGCGGCATGGACGTCTATGTCTACGGCACGATTCCAAATGGAGCTGGCCTCTCCTCTTCAGCTTCTTTAGAGCTCTTGATTGGCGTCATCGCCGAGAAACTATTTGATCTTCAGTTAGAACGCTTAGATCTGGTTAAGATCGGGAAACAAACCGAAAATCACTTTATCGGGGTTAATTCTGGTATCATGGACCAATTTGCCATCGGTATGGGGGCAGATCAACGGGCTATTTATCTAGATACTAATACTTTAGAATATGATCTGGTACCGCTTGATCTCAAAGACAATGTCGTGGTCATCATGAATACCAACAAACGTCGGGAATTAGCTGATTCCAAATACAATGAACGACGTGCAGAATGTGAAACAGCCGTCTCTGAACTCCAAGAAAAACTAGATATCCAAACCTTAGGGGAATTGGATATCTGGACCTTCGATGCCTATAGTTATTTGATCAAAGATGCCAATCGCATCAAACGAGCTCGTCATGCAGTGTTAGAAAACCAACGGACTCTCCAAGCTCGTCAGGCTCTAGAAGCAGGTGATTTGGAAGGTTTTGGTCGCCTTATGAATGCTTCCCACGTATCCTTGGAGCATGATTATGAAGTGACAGGGCTAGAATTGGATACCTTAGTGCATACAGCCTGGGAACAAGAAGGCGTCTTGGGAGCTCGTATGACGGGAGCAGGCTTTGGTGGTTGCGCCATTGCCCTTGTCAACAAAGATAAGGTTGAGGCTTTTGAGGAAGCTGTCGGCAAACGTTATGAAGAAGTTGTTGGCTATGCGCCAAGCTTCTATATTGCAGAGGTTGCAGCAGGCACACGGGTGCTTGATTAAAAAGGAGATAGGATGACAGAACAGGTATTAGATGCATTTGTCACAGCCGTCATTGATGCAAGTGACTATGAAGAGATGGATCGGATTTATCTAAAAAACCGCGTCATGAGTCGCGTAGGTGAAGAAGGGCTAGACGCTCCAGTTCATCAGGCTAGCTTGATCGCGCTCAAAGATCAGTTGGTGGAGCTTGCAGTCGCTAATAACAAAATCCCAGATAGCATGGCTGCCAAGGACAGCTTGGGGGCGGAGTTGATGGATTGGATCACCCCCAGTCCTAGTCAGGTCAATCGTCGTTTCTGGGAGACCTACCGTCAGTCCAAGGAAGATGCGATTGCGGATTTCTATGCCCTCTCTAAGCACAATGATTATATCAAGGTCAATGCCATTGCAAAAAATATTGCCTTCGAGACAGAGACCCCTTATGGGACGATCGAAATTACCATCAATCTGTCAAAACCTGAAAAAGATCCCAAAGACATTGCGGCTGCTAAAAATGCCAAGGTACGTCATTATCCTGCTTGTCAATTGTGCTTTGAAAATGAAGGCTATCAAGGTCGTCTAGACCATCCAGCCCGGGCCAATCACCGGATTATCCGCTTTGATATGGCGGGGCAGGAGTGGGGCTTCCAGTATTCTCCTTATGCTTACTTTAACGAACACTGCATTTTCCTTTATAGTCAGCACATCCCCATGTCTATTAACCGCAAGACTTTTGAGCGACTCTTGACCATTGTCGAGACTTTCCCAGGTTATTTTGCAGGTTCTAATGCCGATCTCCCAATTGTAGGAGGTTCTATCCTAACCCACGAACATTACCAAGGTGGTCGACATACCTTTGCCATGGAGCTGGCTACTGTGGAGGAAAGCTTTACAATTTCGGGATTTGAAGCCGTGTCACTAGGAATTGTCAACTGGCCCATGTCGGTTCTCCGCTTGCAATCGGATGACAAGACGCAATTGATTGAACTGGCAGACCATATCTTAGAAAGCTGGCGAGGTTACTCGGATCCAGCTGTGCAAGTCTTAGCCACATCTGACGGTCAACCCCATCATACCATTACCCCCATTGCACGAATCCGCGATGGGCATTATGAACTGGACTTGGTGCTCCGTGACAACCAAACCTCACCAGAGCATCCCGATGGTATTTACCACCCGCATGCGGATGTGCAACACATCAAAAAAGAAAATATCGGCCTGATCGAGGTCATGGGCTTGGCGATTTTGCCACCTCGTCTCAAGGAAGAGCTCAAGCAGGTCCAAGACTATCTGCTTGGACGAGAAAGCAGTGTGGCTAGTTACCACCAAGACTGGGCGGATGACTTGAAAGGCACTCACCCATCCATCACAGAAGAAGCAGAAGCAGAAGCTATTGTTCGTGAATCAGTCGGTAAAATCTTTGCGCGCGTGCTCGAAGATGCCGGTGTCTACAAGCGAACAGCAGAAGGCCAAGCAGCCTTTAGACGCTTTGTCGCGACACTTTAAGTGTGGAGAAGAGGCAGAAATTTGGTACAATAAGATAGAAGATAAAAAAGCGAAAGGAAAACAAATGGCAATACTCGTACTCGGAGGAGCTGGCTATATCGGTTCCCACATGGTAGACCGTTTGGTCAATGAAGGACAGGAAAAAGTCGTGGTGGTCGATAGCCTGGTCACAGGCCACCGTGCAGCGGTGCATCCAGATGCCGTCTTTTACCAAGGAGACTTAGCGGATCAAGACTTCATGCGCACGGTTTTTAAGGACCATGCAGATATCGATGCGGTCATCCACTTTGCGGCCTACTCACTGGTCGCTGAGTCTATGGCAGATCCATTGAAATATTTTGACAACAATACAGCTGGCATGGTCAAACTCTTGGAAGTCATGCATGAATGTGGGGTACGCTATATCGTCTTTTCTTCAACCGCAGCGACCTACGGTATTCCAGAAGAAATTCCGATCCTCGAAACCACTCCGCAAAAACCGATTAATCCATACGGCGAAAGCAAGCTCATGATGGAAACCATAATGCGCTGGGCCGATCAAGCCTATGGCATCAAGTATGTGCCCCTTCGTTACTTTAATGTAGCGGGTGCTAAGCCAGATGGATCGATCGGTGAGGACCATGGACCAGAAACCCATCTCCTGCCAATTGTCTTGCAAGTGGCCCAAGGCAAACGCGAGAAGATCGCTATCTTTGGAGATGACTACAATACACCAGATGGCACAAATGTTCGGGACTACGTCCATCCATTTGACTTGGCAGATGCCCATCTGCTAGCGGTGGAGTATCTCCGAAATGGCAACCCATCTACCGCCTTTAATTTGGGCTCATCGACCGGATTCTCTAATCTTCAAATCGTTGAAGCGGCCCGCAAGGTGACGGGACATCCGATTCCACTTGAGATTGCTGATCGTAGACCAGGAGATCCAGATACCCTGATCGCATCCTCTGAGAAGGCGCGTGCAATTCTCGGCTGGCAACCAAAATTTGATAATATCGAAACCATCATCCAAACAGCCTGGGCTTGGCATTCTAGCCACCCAGATGGCTACAATGATCGATAAGGAGGGGATTGCGAACATCATTTTTGAGTCTTTTCTAATAACATCTAAAACAACAGTTGATCTTGCTAAATGACTCATTTCAGACGTCAGTCATTTCCTTAACCATCATAAAATAGTGAGGGATTCAAAATGAATAAAACTGTAAAAACAGTAGCCATCTTATTGTCAGTGGGTTTTCTCTTAGTTGGTTGTTCGTCAAAAGAGAAACCAAAATCTACTGCTCAAACGTCCACTAAAGCGACCACTAAAGCGCCAACTGAATCATCAACGAAAGCGAAGACAAAAGAGTCATCGACCGATAAAAGCAAAAAAAAGGATGCACTAGCGGATGCTCAAAAAACGGTTCTTGAAACAAGTGATGAAGCAGGAAAGTCAACCATCACCTTTTATTACAAGGGAGATACCTTGTTAGTACAAGAAAAAGTTGATGATTACGATGTCTCAAAAGTAGCTGGTGACAACCCTCTTGAAACCATGAAAGAAGCGGTTACCAGAAACCAAGAAAAATTCAAAGATCTGATGGGACATGGATTTGAACTGACATCAGAATACAAAGATGGTATCTTCTATATCCGCAATACCATTGATTACACAAAAATCGATTTGAAAAAATTAAAAGAAATCGTACCAGGCTTTAATCCGCTAGATGACAATACAGTCAGTTATTCAGTAACGAAAGACAGTCTGATTAAGGGCGGAATGGTCGAAAAATAAACAAAATGGAGAGCAGTTCAGTTTGCTGCTCTTTTTTTGTTTTGGTATGAATTCATGGGTATATTTTGGTAGAATAGAAATTAAGGAAAAGTAAGATTAAAGAATGATTAGCAATTGTATGAAGAAAATCTTTAGTTGAGTGATTACAAGGAAAGACATCCACTGACGATTCGGAAGTATTGAGAAGATCAATACAGTTTACTTATACACTGATCAAACGATTCATCCCTTTTGAAATTAGAGATGTAATAGAAGGGGTTGAAAGAAATACAATTAAGTACAAAAAAAGAGCATTTCTGATAATGGAAATGCTCTTTTTTGGGTTAAGATGACCTCAATCTATCTGTGCCTGATGATGTATTGATCATGATAAAACAAATCTTCGTTAGAAGGTAAGTCTATTCATTTTTTTGAATGATTAGTTTTCCAGCTTTAATTTCCCAGACTTGGTCAAAGTTCTTCAGTGCTTCATTCTGTCGGTGTAAGGTAATGATGACAGCACACGGTAAGTCTAGTACTTTTTTCAATTCTGCCTCGAACTGACGAGCGTCCAAGGCTGAAAAAGGTTCATCCATAATAACTAATGGACTCTGACGGTTTTTTTCTCGATTGAGGTACATGCGTTGTTGTTGACCACCTGACAGGGATTGAGGAGGTGTTACTTCGAACTCCACATCCTTAAACTCTGCAGGGAAAGTATTAAATAGCGTAACATTATTTTCATAACTAGAGATGAAGCTATGCTCTTGTTGCAAAATCAAGCCAAATTTTCCCCAAAGCTGATTTAGAGGAAGATCATTCAGCAAAATCTCGCCTTGGAAATCCTCATCCGTACCATTTAAAATATTGAGTAGGCTACTCTTACCTGATCCGTTCTCTCCAATGAGGGCAATCTTATCTCCTTTATGAATGGTGGCAAAAGAAATCTTTAATGTTGATTCCCCAAGTTGTTTAGAAAGATTCTTCAATGTGATTGTTTCAAAAGAAAGCTGTGGTGCCTGAATTGAAGATGGATGCTTAACAATAGTTTGAAAGCTTTTAATTACAGGCTTTACCGACTCCAACATTTGCAGATCGTAAAGGATTTCTTGAATTGGTTCTGAGAAGGCTGTAATATAACCAAAACTGGCCACCACCTCAGGGATACCAATTTGCTGATGATATAGAGAGTAAGCTAGATAGGAAAAGAGAATAAGGCTAATGAATTCAAAAGAAATACCCGTCAAGAGAATACCTGTAATTTTAGTCAAACCATACCTAAGATACTTATCCTGCAAGTTTTTGAGGGAACTTCTTTGTTGCTCTATAAAATGAGGTAGAGTGAGTTTGTTAACTAGGTGATGTCCTCGGAATAGATCCTCCAAGGTCCGATAATAATCACTTTGCTTTTCAAGATAGATCTGTCTACGCTTCGCAGTCAATTGACCAACGATCTTTGGAATTTGAATACTGATGGCCGTTGAAATCAGTAGGATCAGCGCCACTATAGGATTGATCGTTCTGGTAATAATGATGGTATAAATCAAAATTCGTAGAATCTGCTTAAAAAAACTCATCAGTGGAGGTAGATAATCTTTTTCCAGTGAATCAAGATCATTAGATTGATAAGAAATGTATTCTGCGACTGTTTTCTGCTTGAAATCATGGTGGGCAAGTCCTAAAAGAGATTGAAACCAATCGTTCTTTAGATTTGTCGAAAAGAGAATGGCCTGTTTCCAGTCAAGTCGCATTTGGATGTAGTTGCAAGTTAGGTAACCTATAACTGCGATGCAATAACCTGACAAAGCTATTTGAAAGCGGCCACGAATTAACTCTTGTGTAAAGTATGGAAGAAGAGCAGTACAAATATTGGACAGTCCACTAAAGAGAAAATTAAAGAAAAGATACCAGCGCAGAGGCTTAAGGTATTGAAGCATAGACGAAACTCCTTGATAAAGCTATAACATAAAAACTGATAATGAAATAATGGCACCGTTGCATCAATGAGCAAATAGGGGCATTATTTAGAAACTTTTATTTTTGTAAAATATAACTAAATTATAGCATATGATGAAGTCAGTTTATTAATTTGAAAGAAGTTTTTCCATGTGTTTCTCAAAAAAATTTGATATTAAGATGATTCTGTAGGCGTGTTCAGTTAAACAAAAGAATTGCTAGCGACAGGAGATGGCATCCTAATCGAACATACACGAAATGACGACTACTGGGCTGATGGGGGAGATGGCTCTGGAAAGAACAAACTAGGCCTTCTCCTAATGCAAGTACGGGAAGAGTTGAAAAACTCTAACCTGTAATCTATCCTCTAGCTATTCCATTTAACAGTCTGGGTTTGGTATAACAGTCAACTAGATAGTTACAATGATCAACAGGAGATATTCCTGAAGGTGTAATGTAAGATATTAGTGAAAAGATCGGAGAACATACATGAAATATAGTAAACTAGGCTGGGAAGAAGTTAGTAAGTTTGAGGAAATAAAAGGTTATGGACAACATATTTGGCGACATCATGAGAAATATTTTTTTGTTACAGATGAAGGGGGAATAGCTGAACAGAGGGTAGTCTATGAATTACCATTAGAACTATTTCAATCACCCTACCAAGTTTTTCTGAGTTACTTGAAAAGTCTAACTTAATTTGACAATTTAGGCAATAAAGAAATCCTAGACAAGCTTTTGAGCTATTCAGAAGACTTGAAATACCACTATAATCTCTATCAGCTCTTGCTTTTTCACTTTCAGAATAAGGAACCAGAGAAATTTTTTGGACTCATTGAAGACAATATAAAGAAGGTTCATTCTCTTTTTCAGACTGCATTTCTAAAGGACAAAGGGAAAATCATCAATGCCCTTCAGTTATCCTATTCCAACGCAAAATTGGAAGCGACTAATAATCTCATCAAACTTATCAAACGCAATGCCTTTGGTTTTCGGAACTTTGAAAACTTCAAAAAACGGATTTTTATCGCTCTGAACATCAAAAAAGAAAGGACGAATTTTGTCCTTTCTCGAGCTTAGCTTTTCTTCAACCCACTACAGTTGACAAAGAGCCGTAGATTTTAGGTATTTACCTTGTCTACTTAAGAGGTATCATATCATCGAGATAAAGGTGATTTGTTTGTTCCTAAGAATTAGGTTTTAGGTTTGACTTGTGGCAACTTCTGGAAAAAGCTTGTCTAGGATTTTTGGAGTGATAGTTTGTCCAGGACCTTCAGCACAATAGGTGTGAATATACATAGCGGGATTGAAGTTGAGCTCGATACAAGTGCAATGAGGTTTTTCCTTGCTAGCAGGCTGAGTTTTATCTGGAATGATGAGGTCAACCCCGCAAGCCCAGGCCCCCACGCTAGTTGCCATAGCTGCTGCCAATTCTTGGTAAGAGGAATCTATTGTCTCAGTGACATCAATAGAGTCACCACCCGTAGAGATGTTGGAGTTACGGCGGAGATTGACCTTTTTCCCTTCTGGGAGAATATCATCAGGTGCATAACCTTGCTGAGTCAACATCAATTGTTCGATGTCTCCTAGCTTAATGATTTCCAGAGGTGAGCGGTGGTCACGGCCTCGCAATGGATTGGCATTTTTCTGAGCGACTAATTCACGAATGGTGTGTTTGCCATCACCGACAACATTAGTAGCGACACGAAGGAGGACAGCCTCACAACGCCCGTCCAGAATGAAGAAACGGTATTCGGTTCCTGGGATAAATTCTTCAACAAGAACAGCTGTATCTTCTGCAAAGGCAATCTCGAGAGCTTTCTTATAGTTATCAAGGCTGGCAGGCTCTTGGAAAATGGAAATGCCCAGACCGAAGTTGGTTGATTTTGGTTTAACCACAATTTGCTTGCCCTTGATAAGAGGATAGTAGGCTAGACCTTGTTCTAGACTGGTAAATTCGTCGCCGGCAGGGACAGGGAAGCCAGCATCAGCCAGGATTTTTTTGGTCACGGTTTTATTAGCCATGGCAAGAGGAACTACATAGTTGTCTTTTGAGGTCATGTTACCATTTTTGACGTACTCAACATGATCTTTATGCCAGAGTTTAAGGAATTGATCCTGCTCATCTAGGATTTCAAAATGAAGCCCTTTTTGAATGGCATCAAAGAGCAGCATCTGGGTAGAAAGTTCCATATCCTCATAACCCTTAAGAGCATAGTGGGCAGTCCAGTCGTAATCATGATAGGCAAGCGCCTTGTCAAGGGCAAAGTCAGAAAGGGACTTGTCTTTGATATGAGGAAGAAGTTGAGCAGCTAGTGTCTGACTGGAATCTGCAAAGGCATCTTTAACTTGTTTGACCAGACCTTGATGATAGTCACCAAGCCCAAAATGTTGCACCAGTTGGTCTAGAGCTGTCGTAATGTTCTGAGTTTCAGCTTCAGAAGGTAGAGGTTCTAAAGGATGAGAGAGGGCAATTTTTTCATTCAGCGCGTGACCTTGAGCCAGAGCCTGATCAACATTTTCAGGGGCATCCAGCCAGAGGAAGGCTAGAAGGAGTAGGTGTACGGTATCCATGGTAGTTTGGCTAATACCGATACGCTCAAAGGGGTTGAGGTCGAAGTTACGGAATTCTAGGTAGGTGATTCCCTTGTCAAGGAAGGAGCGATTAACCTTTTGTCCACGGAAGCGAACAGCCGAGTAAAATTCTTTTTCCGCAATCAAATCACCTTGTTCGATATAGTTTTCGATGGCAGAGACATAGTCTTCTAGGCTTGCAAAAGATACTTGTATTTCTTCCTTATTGACATAACCATGGTCGCTGTTTCGGAAGGAACGCACGAGTTCTGGCACTTCTTGGTCGAAGAAGCCTTGCTCAGCAACAGGTGCAGCACCAAAGAGATAGGTAATCACCCAACGATAGCGCAAATAGTTCTGAGCCAGCTTAAGATAGAGAGCGTTTTTGAAAGCAATTATATCAATCTGGTCACTTTCTTGGAATAGGGCTTCAACCAAATCTTTCCCTAGTTCCATATTATAGTGGATACCTGAGATAGCTTGTAGTTTAGTTCCGTATTTTTC